>Ga0247840_10002048_pt1 | contig 36902 bp, 30 predicted proteins | sample LaCruzMarch2015__FD_192404 | JGI IMG/M metagenome (GOLD analysis project Ga0247840, IMG submission 192404) | Freshwater microbial communities from meromictic Lake La Cruz, Castile-La Mancha, Spain - LaCruzMarch2015_17m | ecosystem: Environmental > Aquatic > Freshwater > Lake | place: Spain...
AGAAAAAGGTGAAAGAAAAAATTTAGTATTACTAGAAAAAGAACCATATACTATTTCAGTTTTAGCTATTCCTACTCAAGATTCGGAATATGTGGAGCATGTAAAAGAGAGAGTAAAGCATTTTGGTCTGGTCGCATCATCTTGGGAAATTGCGGAGAATGTAAGGGTTATTAAGTTAGATGAACATTTGTTCACAGAGATTAAAGATGAGTCAAAAATCAAGTTGTCTCCAAATTTACCGAGTACAAAGGAAGGGTTGATTAATAGCGAAATATTTTACAGGTTAGATTCCATCGCTAGTAGTTTTGTAAGTTATCCTACTAAAAAATTAGCTCTTTGTCTTAAGAAGATGATAGAAGGATCGCCAGAATTAAGTGAAGGTGCTATTAAGCGCATAGCTTTAATGTTAGATCTGACTAATAGATTTTATGCTCATCATTATCCTAGATATGCATTATGTGTTTATGCTATTGTTCATGAAATTAGTTTAGCGCTTTTAGCAAATAAAGACGCGGTATTTTTAGATGCAGAGTATGATGCATTTTTACAAGAATCAAGAACTACATTAAATAAATCGCTAGATCTTGACGAAGAAAAATTATCTAATTCAACTTTTATTGCACTTTCAAGTACATCAGGTGTTAATGCTTACGCAATTGCTATGCGGATTGCAGCTATTATGAAAACGCCAGATGGCGCTCCCCCCACACTTCATATAGCTAAACCTTGTTATTATGAACTTCCATCTATTTCTAGTTTAAAAGAAGCGAACCCTCCGAATGAAGCTGATATTTTTATGATTTCAGCGGGTCCAATAGTAAATCCTGAGGGTTTAACTCCAGGGGTTGATATTAATTTATTTGTAAAAAACCATATTATTGATATTAAACGCCAAAAGCCCGCCACAATAATTATTGATGCGACAACAACGTTATATAAAAATATAAAATTAAATCGAGATGTTAAGAAATTAGTAGAGGAAGGTAAGTTATCAATTATTGTGCATGAGAGCCATCAGAAATTTGGTTTAATTCATACTGATGAAGCGCAGTATGGTCGAGTATTTGGTTGGTGCTCAAAGGCAAATTTTGCGGATTCGGATATTAGTACATTCACAGAAAATGCACGTGAAGATTTTAATAATCATGTTGATCTACGCATAGGTGCCTTTATTAGCACTAGATGTAAGGAAATTTTAGAAGATATAAAAAAACAACATTTTACCAATGGTGGTATTTTAAGATCTATGTTGAGTCCAACAAATCTTCCCACAAAGGATGTAGTTAGTCATGAGGATATGTTAAGAGATTTAAATGAGCTATATTTTTTAAATAGTCCAGAGCTTTACCAAAACTCTTTTACTTCTGAGCTAGAGCAAGCAGCTTATGGTGTTATTGATTATCGTTCAAGTTTCGGTCATTATACTGCGACAACTGCCGGTGTAGTTACTCAACGTAGGCTCAGCCCTGATGCAACAGATCCTCTCGATTGCTTGGTTGCAGCAACTCACATTCGTTTATCAGCAAATAAGTCCCCTAGAAACATGCTTGGCGATCTAATCTCTTCGGCAAGAAAAAAAGAAGATTTATCACTTGAAGAACAAATTATAACCATCGGTCTCTTACACAGTACTATTTTTAATATTAGGTTATATCCTACAACTATTGATGAGGTAAGTTTAACTGTATTAACTGATAATGACTATAATAATAAAAAAAGTATGGATGAGTTAAAAAATCATATAGTTAATCCTAAAAATAAAACAAAAGGCACTGTGTCATTAATTAGATATCCAGATAATACTATAACCCTCGGTTATTGTTCATTTGATAATCAATTTAGACAAATAATTATTAAAGATGAAAAGATAAGGAAATTAGTATTGCAAGGTAGAATATCAGGCCAGATCAAGGGTCCTGGTGCTTTGAGCTTAATAAAAGCGCATATAAACAAGTTGCAATCTAATGCTATTCCTGAAAATTCTAATTTAGTTGCAGTTTATGCCGCAATGACTAATGCACTGGATTGTTGTCCTTTGTTTAAAAATAGGCAGTATATGTTAAATATACAGGCATGGCTTGCACAGTTGCGTGAAAAAATTATTAAAGAATATGAGCCTACCCATAAGAAATCTTTTTTAGAAGCAATTATATCCATGTATAGTATGAATATACCACTTAAAGATTCTGAACTTAAATGCATTAGTAAGAATCGAGCTTTATGTAAATATATTAATACTAGTCAGGATAAATCTGCTGTTGAGGCATTAATAGCATTAACAATAATGAATATAGACAACAGCGCTATAGATTTTTCTCTAGTAATAGATAAACTTGATTTTAGAGCAGCTATTTCTAAAGTATATAAGGCTAATAATGAAATTTTGTTAAATCTATCAAATTCATCTCCAAAATTTAATCAAGCATCCATTAGTTCTAAGGTGTATTTAAATTCATGCGCTTTGGCTCTTTATAGTTATTTTAGTAAATCTCATCCTAAAGAAAGTGATAAAGTAGAATTGCTAACAAAAATAAAATCTGCTGAAACTACTTATTTAGAGGTAATTGCCAAGGAAAGCTTAGTTGCAAAAGTTGCAAGATCCATTCTTATGTCTGTGACTACTTTTATAGCAGCATTATTAGTTGTGCCATTAGTTATTCATTATCGAAATACAGGTCGAGTGCTCTTTTTCAAAGCTTCTAGTGAACAACTCAAATTACAAGATATGCATCGCGAATTAGAAGGACTTACGAAAAACTAAGACTCTCACCCTGAACAAAGTTTAACCTCAGGCTATTGTTTTTACTAGCTCCTTCAATTCATACACGGCGCCTATTAAAAAAAAGGCAAAACTATACTATGTTAGTATGTGCCAAGAAGGACGAAGACTTAAGTATTTTCTTATAAAATACGCTTACGCTTTAGGTAGTTGAGACCTAATTTTAAATTCGTGGTTCAATTGGGTGCATATGAAATAAAATATATACAATGAAATTTAAGTCATATATAATTCTGCAAAAAATAGATGGCTGGAATTTTGAAGCAATTATTTGAGACTAATTTTCAACTTGAAACTCTTAAGCAAGATATCAAATTTTACTCTTATAACTCTAAAGCTGTTTTAAGAAAAATATTTAGATCTAAGCCTACGAAAATGAGTGAAGAGCAGGCCGCTCGGTTAATACAACAAGCAATACGTACTAAAAAAATTAAAGAAACCATATTAGCTAATCCTTATTTTGCATACCTTTCGATGATAGAAAGAGATGATGATCAATTTCAACTTTCAGCAATTATGTTTGGTCGTCATGTCGCTGAGTTAAGAATTGATGCCAGAGAGAGGATAGATAATCCATTAATTAATACTAGTGAATATTATCATCGCTCAAACAATCTTAAAAATGACGCAATAATTGCTTTTTTTAAAGAATTTGGTATTCCTAAAAAATATAATGAAAAAAATTATACTCATGTAGCTATAACGCGCTTAAAAAATAGTCCAGTTGAAGAAGATATAATTCGTTATTTTAATAATGGTGTAAATAAAGATTTAGCATTGCTTCAAAAAGCTCCATATACTATCGCAGTTTTAGCAATTCCTAATAATGATTTGATATATGTTGAGCTAGTAAAAGATAGGATAAAACATTTTGGTTTGGTAGCATCTTCTTGGGAAATTGCAGAAAATGTAAGGGTTACTAAATATGATGAGCATTTGCTTACAGAAAAACCTAAAATAAAGTTAGATCACAATCTGCCCCTGACAAAGGAAGGGTTAATTGATAGCGAAATATTTTACAGGTTAGATGCTATTGCTAGTAATTTTGTAAGGTATCCTACTAAAAAATTAGCTCTTTGTCTTAAGAAGATGATAGAAGGATCGCCAAAATTAAGCGAAGGAGCTATTAAGCGCATAGCTTTAATGTTAGATCTGACTAATAGATTTTATGCTCATCATTATCCTAGATATGCATTTTGTGTTTACGCTATTGTTCATGAAATTAGTTTAGCGCTTTTATCAAATAAAGATGCGGCATTTTTAGATGCAGAGTACGATGCATTTTTACAAGAATCAAGAACTACATTAAATAAAACGCTAGATCTTGACGAAGAAAAATTATCTAATTCAACTTTTGTTGCACTTTCAAGCACCTCAGGCGTGAATGCTTACGCAATTGCTATGCGGATTGCAGCTATTATGAAAACGCCAGATGGCTTACCACCAAAAGTTCATATGGTTCTCCCTTGTTATTATGAACTTCCGAGTATTTCAAATTTAAAAGAAGCAATCCCTTCGGATGACGCTGATATTTTTATGATTTCTGCAGGTCCAATAGTAAATCCAGCCGGTTTAACTCCAGGTGTTGATATTAATCTATTTGTAAAAAACCATATTATCAATACAAAACGACAAAAGCCCGCCACAATTATTATTGATGCGACAACAGCGTTATATAAAAATATGATATTAAATCAAGATGTTAAGAAATTATTAGAGGAAGGTAAGTTATCAATTATAGTGCATGAGAGCCATCAGAAATTTGGCTTAATTCATACTGATGAAGCGCAGTATGGTCGAGTATTCGGTTGGTGTTCGAAGGAAAATTTTGCGGCTTCTGATATTAGTATTTTTGAAGAAAATGCACGTGAGGATTTTGATAATCATATTGATATACGTGTAGGTACTTTTATTAGTTCACGCTGTACAGGTATTTTAGAAGATATTAAAAGGCGACATTTTACTAATGGTGGTATTTTAAGATCTATTTTAAGTGAAACGAAACTTATTACAATGGATGTTGTTAGACACGTGGATATGTTATCTAATTTAGACGAGTTATATTTTTTAAATGATATAGAACTTGGCCCCAAAACTTACACTTCTAATTTAGAAAGAGCGGCCTACGGAGTTATTGATTATAGGTCTAGCTTTGGTCATTACATGACCACTTCAACCGGTGTTGAGCCACAAAGGCGAATGAGTCCTAGCGCAACTGACACTATTGATTGTTTGGTTGAAGCAAGTCATATTCGTCTTTCAGCAGATAAGTCACCTAAGACCATGCTTGGTAATATTATTGACAGCGCCATAAGCCAAGATGAATTGTCCATTGAAGAGCAAATTATAACTATAGCCATGCTGCATAATATTGTTTTTAATATACATTTGCCTCCTAAATCTATAGGTAATGTAATTTTATTAGAATTAACAGGTAATCCACTATTTGATAAAAAAATAATTCAAGAAGAAAAAGCTAGATTAATTTACTCTAGCATCTATCCAAAAGATATTATCTTAATTAGAAGGCCTGATAGGAATATCGAAATAGGTTATTGCACAATTCAAAATCGTTATGTACAGAAAGCTATACAAGATCCGGAATTACTAGCGATGCCACGCTGGCAAAATTTTCAGGGAAAGATAAATTTAAAAGATATTCGAGCTTGTCTACGCAAATTTGAAGTTAGTGTGTTACCTAAATATGCAAATTTGCCATTGGTTTTTGCTGCAATGTCAAATGCACTTGATTGTTGCCCATTATTAAATAATCGCCAGCATGTAATGAATATAAAATCATGGCTTTCTTATGTCCGCGAAAAAATTATTATTGAATATAATCCAAAGAAAATAAAATTATTTTTTGTAGCTATTCGAAATTTATATAATAGGCAAATATCATTAAATGAAGATGAGCTTAAAATCTTAGCCAAGCATCCTGAACTTTGTAAATTTATAAAAGATAGTCATGATGAATTATCTTTAAGATCAGCAATTAATTTCTATAAAGAAAATGGTCAATATGGAGATTTTTCATATTTGATAAACAATAAGGAATTCTTTTTCTTATTATTAGCTTCTTATAAAAATAATGAAAATACATACTCGCTAAGCAAAGATATATATTCATCTAATAATGCAGCTGACGCGCGAGCAAATGATTTTAGTAAAGCTATTATGAAAGTATATAAGGGTTATAAAGAAATTCTTTTGGGGCTTGGTAAATATTCAGTAGAATATAACTGTGCAAAAGCTGGATCAAAAAATTATTTGAAAAGATGTGCTAAAGCTTTGCATAAATATTATAGTAAACCAAACCCTACAGAATCTGATAAAAAGGCTTTGATTAGATCAGTTAAATTTGCTGAAAGCAGGTATCTTGTAATTCTTGGTGTAGAGAGTTCAGCTGCAAAATTTTCAAGGTATATTCTTATGGCAGTGACCAACTTTATAGCGGCATTATTGCTTGTGCCATTATATATTAATTATCGAACTACAGGTCATCTATTGTTTTTCAGAAGCACTAGATCACAGGATAAATTACAATTAGCACATCACGAACTATATAAAGATTATAATAAGTTAGCCTTTAATTGCCAAAATTAAGAGAAATACAGCGATAACACCCATAATTGTTAAGATAATATTTCCGCCAGGGACTAATATTATGCTTCTTAATTGAGGATCTGCTTTCCTGCCGCGCCAAGCCATAATCGTTGGTAATAATAATAGTAAAATAACACAGCAAATACCCGCATAACTAAATGCTTTAAGATAAATACCTGGATTTATTAAAACTATAGATAGCGGCGGTAAAAATGTAAGTGCTAAAGTAAATTTTCCTTGATGCCCTGCTTTTTTTAATTTTAAGCCATCAGCAAGAAAATCAAAAAGACCAAGAGATACGCCAAGGAATGCTGTGATCATACAAATTGAGGTAAATAATCCAAAAAAACCAGTGATCCACTGACTGTTTACAGCATTAGATAATGAGTCAGTTAGACCGCTAGTCGCATGATCGCTTGACATTAGTGCTATTAACCCAAGATTACCATCACGCGAAACTACCCCCATTATTACGATTTCCCATAAGATATAGCAAATTAGCGGGATTAGTGAGCCATAAATTATAACTTTACGTAAGGAATTAATATCATCTTTAAAATATTCTCTTAAACTTGGGACTATAGAAGCAAAGCCAAATGAGGCGATTAAAATCATTAAACTACCGCTAATTGCTGCAATTTTGCCACCACTTAAAGTTTTAATATTTACATATGGACTTATAATTAATACTAATAATAAATAAATTCCAAGTTTGCCAAACATTAAACCACGGTTAACATAATCAACAGCGCGTATTCCACTGTAAATAATAAGGCTAAATAGGCAAGTAAAAATAATTGCGGTTAGATAGTTTGGTATATTAACATTAGCTTTATGTAAAAGATCGCTAAATACGTCAGAACCACCAGAAATGTAAGCCGCTAATAAAGTATAAAGTAATAAAAGATATGCAACCCACGCAATAATTTGGCCTGGAAGTCCTAATGTTGACTTAGCCATCGATATCATATTAGAACCCGCAGGTAAGCGTAAATTAACTTCTAAAACTAATAACGCACCGATTGTCATTACCATCCAACAACTTATGAGAAAAATAATGGAGTTAGTAATACCTGCAGCAGCTGTACAGACTGGTAATGCAAGCATACCCCCACCAATAGATGTTCCTACAATTAATAATACCCCACCGATTATTTTTGAATTTGGCACGTCATCACCTTAAAATGCTACGAAAAGTAAAATTATAGAGCACGCAATTACTAGTAGCTGACAGGCTTTTCCACCCGGAACAATATATTTTGATGTAAAATTTTTTCTGCCAACAAACGACATTAATGCGGGTAGTAAGAGTAATAGAACGACACAAAAAAATCCAGCATAAGTCAATGCATGAATATAAGCAGATGGATAATATATAACTACTAATAAAGGTGGTAAAAAAGTTAATAAAAACAGATTTAATCCTTCCTTACCTTCAATTTTCATATTAAGCCCATCTTTTAAGAAACTAATAAGACATAGTGATACGCCTAAAAAGGCAGTAAGCATGCAGATTGAAGTAAAGAAGTTAAATAGTGAGCTAATAATATTATTGTTTACTCTATTTTCGAGCATATTAGCCATTGAACTTGTGGTATGTTCATCATACATTAATGACATTAATGTATGCTCAGCATGAGCAGGTAAGCTACCCATAATAACTCCGTCCCAAGCGATGTAGCATATAAGAGGGATAAGAGATCCAATTAATACTACTTTTTTTAAAGTCTTTATATCATCATTAAAATACTCACGTAAATTAGGAACAATAATAGCAAAACCGAAAGATGTAATTAAAATCATTATGGAGCCTGTAATGTAACTTATCTCTCCTCCATGAAAATTATTGACTTCGACAAATGGTGCTATAAGTATTGTCAAAATAAAATAAACAGCTAATTTAGCAAACATTAGGCCACGATTAATAATATCAACAAAGTGAATACCACCATAAACAAATAGACCGAATATTAAGGTGAAAATTGAGGTTAATTGCCATGGTTTAGCATAAATATTAACCTTAATTAATAACGAATTGAGTACATCAGCGCCCCCTGATATATAAGCTGATAATAGAGTATAAAGAAGAAATAAATAACTTAACCAGGCTATTATTAATCCTGTTTTACCTAAAGTGGCATAAGCCATTGAAACCATATTCTTACCAGGAGCAAGATATAGATTAACCTCAAGAACAAATAAGGCACCTAAGGTCATAAGAGACCAGGTTAACAATAAAAATAACGATGATTGCCAAAAACCCATGGCTGAATTTGCCACAGGCAAAGCTAGCATCCCACCACCAATTGAGGTGCCAACAATAAGCAATATGCCACCAATAAATTTTGAATTCATGCAGAGAATCGTTAAATAAAATAGCCCTTATACTATCATAAAATTAAGTTATAGGCCTATTTCTTGTTTTTTACTTGTTTTTCTTTAACGGTTGTTTTTTTCTCAACTTCTTCCTTAACCTCTTCCTTAACTTCTTCTGGTTTTGGTGAGATCATTAATAAAGTAGCATCATAAGTTTGAGCGCCTAGCATAATAGCGTTAATTAACCTTGCAATGCTTACTTTGTAGAAATTATTCTTAGATAATGGATTTTCACGGAATGGATCAGCTACAACTACTTTTCTTCTTTTCTCATCATACCCACATAAGACAACAAAATGCCCACAAGCAGTCCCTTGAATGTCATCAAAGAATGATACGCCTTCTTGGGTGAATAGTTCACGCGAAGTGCGATAAAGATAAGTTGAGCTTAAACCAGTTAATATAGGAATATTTTGCGAGAAATATTCTTTCAATAGTTGAACATCAACAGTTTTAAATCTAATTTCACCGCCTAAAGTTAGAAAATCTTGGTAGGCTTTAGATGCTAACAGTAAATTCTTAGATTGTTTGAATTTATCTTGGCTTTTAAGTTTTACTAATAAGGCTTCATTTGGTGCCCTAGATTTTTTAAACCAAGTAGGATCAAATAGATCTAATTGGTTAACATAGATGGTCGCGTTAAACCCATTCATTAAAGCATGTTTTCCTAAAAGAGGGCTGAGTGTTCCGCCTGAGGCTGAGTGCTCTATAGTTTCAATTACTTCGTTTAAGGTTATCGTCTTACCATAATAATGATAAATTGCATGAAGGCTAGTGGGGCCGCAGGTTTCATCGTTTGGCTGTGTTCTAATATTGAGTTCAATCATTACATTTCCCCAATGGTATATATTATCTTTTTCGGCAATAATTGAATTTTCTTTAGAACTATCTTGCATGCAATTTTTACGATTTTGCTTGCAAGATATGATTGAGCGAGATTATCTTGATTTAGTTGTTGAAATTTATAATACAGCGTAATTATCAATTAATCTAATATTACCGATTTTCACCGCGGCGTATCGTCTTTCTTCATGTTCTTCAATGTATTCTACCTCAATACCAAAGGCATTAAGTTCAGATATTAATAACTCGATGTCTTTTGTTTTTTGGTGAAAAATATTAGCAAAATTATCTGCTATTATTCGCTCTTTAGCGGTTAAGCGATTATTGCGTGAGCTATAGGCAAGGCTACTTGACTCGCGAATTGTAGGGCATGATTTAATTTCGGTATCGATAAAAAAGGCTGCTACCATTTCGCGAATCAATTGAAGTTGTTGATAGTCTTTTTCGCCAAAATAGGCTCTTTGTGGTTTGGTAAGGTTTAATAATTTCATTACAATGGTTAAAACCCCGGTAAAATGTCCAGGACGTTGTTTACCTTCCATCATGAGACTTAAATTATTTTCTTCTACCTTAAATTGATAAGAATCGGCATAAATTTCTTGCTCATTTGGTAACAAGCAATAATCAACGCCTTGTTCTTCAAGTAATGCTAAATCAGCATCTATTGTGCGCGGATAGTTAGTATAGTCATCAATTTTATTAAATTGCTTTGGGTTGATAAATATACTGGCGATAGTGCGATCATTTTCTTGGCAACTAGTGTTAAATAATGATTGATGGCCAAGATGTAAATTACCCATAGTGGGAACGAATCCTAGAGATAATGTCGGCGGTAACTCTCGTCTAAATTGACGCCAGTCATTTAGTGTGTGAAAAATTTGCATAATTGATTACCTTAAAACGCATGCTCTTGAGTTGGGAAGTGGACAAGTTGAACTTGATCTACATAAGAATTTATCGCATTAAGTAGTAGTTCTTGGCCTTTAGCATATTGTTTGATAAAGCGAGGCTTAAATTCTGGATTAAATCCAAGCATGTCATGCCAAACTAGTACTTGGCCATCAGTATCAGAGCCTGCACCTATTCCAATGGTTGCGATTGATATAGAGTTAGTAATACGTTTTGCAAGTATTGATGGAACGCACTCAATTACGATGGCAAAACATCCAGCATCTTCAAGTCGCTTTGCATCTTCAATCAGTTTAATCGATGCTTGTTCGCTTTTTCCTTGTACTTTATAGCCACCTAATTGATGAATAGATTGAGGAGTAAGGCCAATATGACCCATGATAGGTATGCCTGATTTAACTAAATAGCTAATGGTTTGCAATGTATCGTCATCAGCACCTTCAATTTTAACGGCATGAGCGCCAGCTTGCATTAATTTTTTAACATTATCTATAGTTTCGCTGATACCGCTGCGATGACAAAGAAACGGCAGGTCACTAACTAAAAATTGAGTTTTTAAGCCACGAGCAACTGCTGAAGTATGCATTACCATCATTTCCATATCAGCCATAATAGTGCTCTCATGACCATGCATTACCATGGCTACTGAGTCACCAATTAATACGGAATCTATATTTGATTTAGCAATGGTGCATGCCGAAGGATAGTCGTAGCAGGTGAGCATAGTTATTTTTTCATGCTCATCTTTTTTACGTTTAAAATCATGAATTTTCATAATAAACTCCCGAGTAGGGAGATTGTATTTGTATCAGGTACCTGTCGCATGGATCAAGTCCTCCTAGTAATGTTAATATAAGTGTTGGTGAGCATGTCGCGCTGCTCCTTTGCCCACCAGATCCCCCGGAAAAGTGGATCTAAATAGCATTTAAATCATATAATGTTCATAAACCCAACTAATTATAATTTATATTCCATGTTAATAACAAACAAATTAAATACACCTGGCGAGCATCAACTATTATTTCCAGGGGCCAAAGGCCTTTTAGAAGTAATTATTAATATTCCTTTGAATATTGATAAGCGCTACATTGCTTTAATTGGTCATCCACATCCTTTGCATGGCGGCACGATGAATAATAAGGTAGTAACTACCTTAGTGCGCGTATTCAAAGAGCTTAATATCGCATCTATCCGCTTTAATTTTCGAGGTGTCGGTAAGTCAGAGGGAACTTATGATGAAGGTATGGGTGAATCTGAAGATTTATTAATTTTAGCGCGTGCTTGTTTAAATGAAATTGCGGGGGTGAAGCTATTATTTGCAGGGTTCTCATTTGGCTCTTATGTGGCATATCGCGCTGCATCGCTTTGCGAAAGCTCTTTATTAATTTCGGTAGCCCCTCCTGTTCATCATTATGATTTTCAAGAGTTTAAAAAAATACCAACGCCGTGGATAGTCGCACAAGGTGATGAAGATGAATTAGTATCACTGCAACTAGTGCTTGATTTTATTGAAAAAATAGCTCCATCTATTACTCTAATTCGTTTTCAAGAAACTGATCATTTTTTTCATGGTAAATTAATCGAGCTTAAAACTGAGTTGATTATGAAAATTAGAGAAGCTGTGGCGGATATATGATTTTAATAAATAAATATGATGCTGCGGTTTTAAATAAAGAAATCGATAATGATCCTGCGCAAAGAGCAATTGTTCTGCATATGCAGCGAGTGGCCGATGAATTAGAAAAATATAATAAGTCGTGGTTTTCGCGCTTTAATAAGAATAAAATTAAAGGTATTTATTTACATGGTCCGGTAGGAGTTGGTAAAACCTTTTTAAGTGATTTATTTTTTGAATTTGTCCCATGCCATAAAAAATCACGATATCATTTTCATCAATTTATGCAACAAATTGATGCCCAATTACGTCAGTTACAAGGACAAAAAGATCCTTTAAGAAAAATAGCTTCCAACATCGCCAAAACTACTCAACTACTATGTTTTGATGAATTCATGGTCTATGATGTAGCTGAGGCGATGATTTTGGCTGAGCTATTACAGGAATTGTTCGCACAATCTGTAGTGTTAGTTGCAACCTCAAATATTAAACCTGATGATTTATATTTAAATGGGCCACAAAGAAATCGTTTTTTACCAGCTATTGATTTAATTAAAGAAAATTGTGATGTCTTGGTTTTAGGTGATCATAGAGATTATCGGTTAGGAAGGGCACCTTTAGCTAAAGCATATATTTTTCCTCTTAATAAATCGGCAAAAAAAGAGTTAGATAGACAATTTGCCGAAATTTCTACGAAAATCACAGAAAATAGTGAGTTACCCATCCAAAATCGCTTAATTCCTACTGTGAAATTAAGTGACCGCGCTGTATGGTTTAAGTTTGATGTAATTTGTAACTTACCACGGAGCCAATTAGATTATTTAGAGATTGCTGAGCGCTTTGATACGGTTTTTGTAAGTGATATTCCGGCCTTAACGGTTAATGATACGGTGCGAGTAATCTTACTTATTAATTTTATTGATGTAATGTATGACCGAGGAATAAAGTTAGTAATAACTGCCGCTGTAGCTTTAGATAATCTTTATGTGGTAGGTGACCTATCATTTAAATTCAAGCGTACGCTAAGCCGCATGGAAGAAATGCAATCGGCAGATTACAGTCACCGTCATCAGCGGCGCGAGGTTAGTGTTTTGTGATTTAAAATAGTAATTTTTGAAGAAATTATAGACATAAGATTTTGTTGCTGATATCATTGCCTAAGTGAGTAATTTAAGACCAGGTGGGTTTTTTATTTTGGGAGTTATCAATGAGAGCAATGAGAGCAATGAGAGCAATTAGTACTTTAAGCAGAGCGGTTGTCAGTGGATTACATGGTGTTAGACCGGTTAACTCCTTTTTTACACCGTCAATTTTTCCACAATCACTCAGTAAAACAACTTCCTTACGATTATTCTCAACTCCAGCGGCTTCCAAGCAATGGTGGTTTTCTATTGGTGGAGAAGAGGCCGATAGATTTATTCCTATTGATCTTGAAAGTCGATCGGCATATTGGAATTTTATGTTGCAAGTGGAAAATGCTAAATCATTTTCTTTGGCTAAAACAAATTCAGAAGGGAGGCTTGAAGTTATTTTTTCCATGGAACATGGAATAGGAGTGGATCACAATCTTAAAGCCACATCTGAGCTTAAAGGCGTCATAATAAATAAATTAGAAGAGCATCTTGAAAAGGGATGGAGTTCTTCTCTGCAAGAAGAAACCCGTGCTAGTTTCGTTAAAAAAATTAGCGAACTGTTTTTTGCTGAACCTTCTGCTCCAATACCCGGCCATTAATATTTTAAAAAAAGTAGGCCCTAAGTTAATGGCGCTAGCCCAAGCGGCGGCATGTACAAAAATTCAATCTGCGCAACAATGTCCGCTCGCAAAGATGGAAAAATATCTTAGGCTAGTGCTGCCCTGATTAGGCAGTTACTTACTCTTTAAAAATAACAATAGGCATGATTGTAAGTTAGTTCAATATTAAATTGATTCTAAGACATTTTTAAAGATGGCGTGGTACCTGGCTCTGTCGGCTTATGTGCCTCTTCTGTACTTTGATTAATAAGCTTATTCAGTCGGCTCATTTCCTTTGCTGCTTCTCGCACTTTACTAATATCGGTAAATGATGTATCTAAGTCTTTGAATCTTGGATCTGTTATAATGGCGCTTGGCAACTCCCAACTCATTGAACCCAATCTTTTTATATTGTCAGTAAATAATTGGTAATCACTACTATTTAATTTAAAAACTAAATTATTTTCAATGGCAAACTCCATTGCTGCCTTGAATGTCAATAATGATTGTACATCGTGTACAAATTTAAAAACTTTTAATAGTTCCAATGGATCAATATCTATTTTTATATCTGCTAAATTATCAGCATAAACCTTTTCAAAATATTTTTCTTCATAAGAACCTTTTTCATTTTCTTGTTCTAAAGTTATTCCCTCTTTACGAATAAATTTACGCCCAAAAGCGGCTAAGTATTTATCACTGGGTGAACCTCCCTCGACAAGGTGCCCATCTTTAATTACATTTCGACTAATTGATTCCATACCACCTGCATTAGTTTGCGAATGGTTTTTCTCCCTTACTATTAGGCCGATAAAATCACGATATGCAAAAAGATCAAAATTTAAAGTGCGGGAAAAGTCAAAATACTGAGTTGTTGAATTACCATCTTTATGTACTTGTCCGCCACTATATATTCCTGTATCTATAATATTTTTTTGATACTCATAAACTTCTTTACGAGTACGCCCCTCTGCCTCTAAACTCTCACGCCGGCTAACTATTATAACTTTATCAGATATTCGTAGTGCTTGAAGAACAATCGCTGCAGCGGTAAATTTTAATGGAGGTTGTTGTCCTAATTTTATCTCTAACTCGGATAGCCTGGCCCTGTTGCCATTAGGCTCAGCAAAAATTTTAGGAACCTCTCTATATACTTGAGTCACTCCCATTTGTCCAGTTCTATGATATTGATATATATTTATTGGGGGGAGCATGGGTTTAACTGGTGATGTTTGTGTTTCTGTTTTCGAGTCATAAGTACTACTGTGTATTGCTTCCCGATATGTTGTTCCAGAAGGGTGTACAGCGCTATGAGCACCTATCTTAACACTACCATCTGGCGTATTTGGCCTAAACTCTTGTGATTGTCTACGGTAAAATCGAGTTATATCTCTAGTCTCTTTCGATGAATGTTCAGTTGGTTTTGTCATAGGCGCGGGTTTAGGTGATGAGCCAACTGATGGTTCTGAGTGAGGACTTGCTGCACTGGTATAGGGGGTGACTAAATTTACCAACCCGGTAAGTAAATCGCTACCAAAAGCAGAAAAGGTACTAAATAAATACGTTCCTCTTTGTTGTTGAGGAAAAGTTCTATTTACTGCCTGCGCAACTAAGGTTTGCTGCGGAGCAGCTCTACGAAGAGCTATTAATCCTCGACGTGCAAAACTCATATTTTTCTCCAATATTGCTTTGTACTTTTATTATAGTACAAGCGCAATAATTTATCACTTATGGAATGGATATTCTTAAATTGCTTTAACAAATTTTAGAATGAGATTTTTAAAGGTAATTGAAAAAATCACTTATTAAAAAAATATAGTTTGTTTGCAATTAATTTATTTGAGCTAAGTTTTCACCTGCGTGGGTTGAACTTACTGCGATTATCATTATTAAAATTTTAATTTCACATTAATTAAAACTAAATGGCATTAAAACCAAATGAGAATGATTATTGATAGCATTTGTGATATAATACACATTTTTGCTAAATGATAATTTTATATGATGATAAACATAACTGATTTTGCGGCGGGAGATAGGGTGCGGTTGCTCGATTTTGGGCAGACGGATTTGTCTTATCGGCGTAAGTTATTATCTTTAGGGCTTACACGCGGAGCTGAGATTTTGGTGGTTCGTAAGGCTCCTTTAGGTTGTCCTGTAGAAGTTTTAGTCCGTGGAACTTTGCTTGCTTTGCGTAAAGAAGAAGCTTCCAATCTAGTTTGGGAGCGGTTGTTATGATTCATGTTATGTTAGTTGGTAATCCAAATTGTGGTAAAACCACATTATTTAATGCTTTAACTGGTGATAATCAGCGTATTGGCAATTGGCCAGGTGTTACTGTTGAGAAAAAGACAGGTACATTTACTATCGAACATAAAAATCTAAACATCACTGATTTACCTGGAATTTATTCATTAACTGCCTATGCCAATAGCTCAAGTTGTGATGAACAAATTGCAGCCATTGCAATTGCAAATGAAGATGCTGATTTAATTATCAATGTCATTGACGCTTGTAATTTAGAGCGTCATTTATATCTTACAAGTCAATTATTGGAGTTAGGCAAGCCAATAATTGTTGCACTTTCTATGGTAGATATTGCAAAGCAGCGCGGGATATCAATTAATTTAGATAAATTGTCAAAAAAATTAAATTGTCCAATAGTGACGATACAAGCTCATCAAAATATAGGTTTAAGTGATTTAAAAACAGCGATTTCATCAGCTAAATCTATACCTGCACCGCTTAATTTACCACTAGATAAAACCATAAAAGATGCGATATCTAACATAGAAAGCCATCTAAGAACTGTTTATAGTTCATCTCCTGAATCCCTACGTCCCGCGACTTGTTCGCGGGATCCAGAGATCTTGATTAATACACAAGACTATTGCACAGAAATAGAGCGAAATGGATCCCGCGAACAAGTCGCGGGACGTAGAGAACTAGATGGTCAGCCGACACTAGTATTACCTAATAAAAAAGGCCTAGAGCCATATATTGCTTGTCGTGTATTAGAGGGTGATACTTTATTATTAACTAAAGATGAGATTAACAATTGCTTACATGAGCTTAATTTAGCTAATGATCTTGATATAATGTTAGCCGACGCTCGTTACATAACCATTCATCAAATTGTGGCAAAAGTTCAGCAAAAAAAATCTGATGCTAGTGATAATCTAACTGCAAAAATTGATCGTATTGTTTTGCATAGATTTTGGTCTTTACCTATTTTCTTTGCGATGATTTATTTAATGTTTTTATTTGCGATTAATTTAGGTGGAGCTTTTCAAGATTTTTTTGATTTAACTACGGATGCTATTTTTGTAAAGGGTGCAGCAAGCTTTTTAACTTTCTGTCATTTGCCCAATTGGTTGGTGGCAATTATAGCTAATGGTGTTGGCAAAGGGATTAATACCACATTAACTTTCGTGCCGGTAATTGCGGCCATGTTTTTCTTTTTGTCGTTATTAGAATCATCTGGATATATGGCACGTGCCGCCTTTGTTATAGATAGGGCTTTGCGCGCTTTGGGTTTGCCTGGTAAATCTTTTGTGCCATTGATTATAGGTTTTGGTTGTAATGTGCCGGCGATTATGGCCGCACGCACCCTTGACTCAGAGCAAGATAGGTTTTTAACCATACTTATGAGCCCCTTTATGTCTTGCAGTGCGCGTCTTACAATTTATGCGGTGTTTGTTACGGCGTTCTTCCCTAATAATGGCCAAAATATAGTTTTTTCTCTTTATTTGATTGGAATTTTGATGGCGGTAATTACAGGATTTATGCTCCGAAAAACAATTTTGCGCGGTCAATCATCACCTTATATTATGGAGTTGCCATCATATCATCGACCAACTTTCCGTCGTTTATATAAAGAAACTTCGATGCGAGTTAAATTTTTTATTTTACGTGCAGCTAAGGTAATTATTCCAGTTTCACTAATTTTAGGTAGCTTAAATGCGCTGACTATCAATGGAGGCATAAGCTTTAATGATGCATCTAATGAATCTATTTTGTCTATTATAGGGCAGTGGATTACACCAATTTTTGTACCAATGGGGCTTAATGCAGATAATTGGCCTGCGACAGTTGGTTTAATATCGGGAATGCTTGCTAAAGAAGTTGTCGTGGGAACATTGAATACTTTATATGCCCAAATTGGTGATGTTAGCCAATTATCAACTTCTAGCTTTGATCTTTTGGCTTCCTTTAAGGCCGCCTTTTGGTCTATACCACAAAATATTGCAGGACTGGGTGATGCATTTATAAATCCTATTATGGCTAGTTCATCTTCTGTTGAATTAGTTAAGCCTATATATGGGGCTATGTATCAGCATTTTGACGGAAAGGTAGGGGCTTATGCTTATCTACTTTTTATTTTGCTGTATATTCCTTGCGTCTCAACATTAGCTGCTATAAAGCAAGAGTCTTGTAGTAAATTGATGTGGTTTTTCTTATCATGGTCATTTGTTGTAGCTTATTCTTTAGCTGTTTTATTTTATCAGTTTGCGACAATAATGGCTCATCCGCAGCAAACAATAACCTGGTTTTTTGGTTTAAGTTTTAGTATAACTATTTTTGTGTTTATCCTTCGTCGGTTACCACATAAAAGTGCGGGAGTTAGCGATGCTCTTACAACTTCTTGATTTTATTAAACGTGAACAGGTGGTAAGCTTAAAAGTTCTTTCGCGAGAATTTTGTATCGATGAAGAAGCATTACAACCAATGTTGTCAATTTGGATTAAGCGTGGTGTAATAGAGCTTTATGATGAAAAAATGGAATGCAATAGTAAATGTTTTGGCTGTAATAGTTCGTCTTTAGTTTTTTATCAATTTATTGTTCGCTGAATTTGAGCTAATATTATAATATAGAAAAAATAACTGAGTGAAGTATTATGTCTGAGCCAGTAGATGAATCAATTGAAGATATCTTAAAAGCAACAGAACAAGAGCGGCAATCACCTCTTTATGAAGATGCAATTACTATAGCTGAAAAAATTTATCAGCTTTGGTGGAATTGGGCTAATTTTGAATTATTTATTATAGCACCTACCTTTGATGTAATAGATCCACCATTAGTTATTAAGCCAGAGCCCTTAATTAATAGCGAAGAATTAGAGTTTGTCTATCCAATTTATGACTACGGCTTTAAACTTTCTACTTCAAAAGCAGAAGAAATGTTTATTGCTGGAAAGTCAATGTGTAAGCTTAATTATACAATAGAAAAAATGATATTTATTTTGATTGAACGGTTAAAGGCTGGGGGCATTGCTGCTGAAACTGAGGTGCAAATATCTTTTATTGGTCATGAATTAGCGAAGCGTAAAGCGTTTGAATCAGTTATTAATTTAAGTTATAACGTTTTGGTAACTAATTTTGATCCTGGTCCTTGGGGGGAGCGTTATCTGCAAAACGTAAAAGTAATTGGAGATAAAGGGTATGGTTATCCTTCTGAGACGCCACGCGACAATTATCGTCAGTCTCATGGTTCTGGTTCTAATTTTAAACGTTAGGATATAATTAATATTATTGGGCGTTAGCCTAATGTTACTAATTTGAGCTAAATATTTAATGATGCTAGTTTTTTTTGGAAGGGTTGTTCTATTTTTGGCATAGATTATTTCATAACGTGCACATTCGGCTCCCATGCATCAATAGAATAAATATCTATCTTTTTGGGTAAATAATGTGCTTTAACTTAGGATATTATCCGCTATAACTTTGCGTAAGAAAAACAGAGTGATATACTAATCATTTTAAGTAATCTTATATTCATAAGATTTATTATTTAGGAAGAAACTAATAGTGATGAACCACAAAAGACCAGTTAATCTTGATTTGGGTAGTTTAAAATTCCCTCCGATGGCAATCGCATCTATTTTGCATCGTATTTCGGGGGTTATTTTATTTTTGCTAATGCCTTTGATGCTTTATATCTTAAAATTATCATTGTCTTCGCCCGAGTCTTTTGACCAGCTTCAAGTATGGTTACAATGTTTTTATTTAAAGTTGTTACTTATTGCATTTACTGCTGCATTAGTCTATCACCTGCTCGCAGGTATTCGTCATATATGTATGGATTTTGGAATCGGTGAGGAACTTAGTTCTAGTAGAACATCTTCTATTATTGTAATTATTCTTGCCGGCATTTTAACAATTTTACTAGGGATTTGGATATGGTAACTGATGTTACAAGCTTAACTGGTAATGGTTTAAAAGATTGGCTAATCCAACGGGTTACAGCTATTTATTTTGCAGCTTATTCTCTGTTTTTACTAGGATTTATACTTTTGCATCCGCATCTTAATTATAACGATTGGCATGCATTGTTTAATTGTAATTTAGTGAAAATTGCGTCTATTACTGCATTATTATCCCTTTCTTTGCATGCTTGGGTGGGCATTTGGACTGTAACTACTGATTATCTAAAATGTGTTGCTATTAGATTATCGATACAAATGTTAGTTGCTCTAATTCTCGTTGGGCAATTTATTTGGGGCTTAATGATTCTTTGGGGACAATAATAATGACGTTTGCTCGTAATAAATTTGATGCGGTAATTATTGGTGCCGGTGGTGCTGGTATGCGCGCTTCTTTACAGTTGGCAAATTCTGGCTTAAAAGTCGCTTTGCTATCAAAAGTATTCCCTACTCGTTCACATACTGTTTCCGCTCAAGGTGGAATTACATCAGCTTTAGGTAACGCTGATGAAGATGATTGGCGTTGGCACATGTATGATACGGTAAAGGGCGCTGATTATATTGGCGATCAGGATTGTATCGAATATATGTGTAAAAATGGCCCTGAAGTTGTTTATGAGCTTGAGCACATGGGGCTGCCATTTTCACGTATGGATAACGGTAAAATTTATCAACGCCAGTTTGGTGGGCAGTCAAAAAATTTTGGTGGTGAGCAGGCCGCAAGAACTTGTGCTGCAGCAGATAGAACAGGACATGCTTTATTACATACTCTTTACCAGCAAAATTTAAAAGCTAAAACCCATATTTTTAGTGAGTGGTTAGCATTAGATTTTGTTAAAGATGCTCAAGATCGCATTGCGGGCGTTACAGCCTTATGCATAGAAACTGGCGAGGTTGTATTTTTTCAATCTCGAGTTTGTATACTAGCTACAGGTGGAGCTGGCCGTATTTATCAATCGACTACTAATGCATATATTAACACCGGTGATGGTTTTGGAATGGCATTAAGAGCCGGCATCCCCTTACAAGATATGGAGATGTGGCAATTTCACCCAACAGGAATTGCAGGAGCGGGAACTTTAGTAACTGAAGGTTGTCGAGGTGAGGGTGGCTATCTTATTAATAAAGATGGTGAGCGTTTTATGGAGCGCTATGCTCCACATGTAAAAGATTTAGCATCTCGTGATGTGGTTGCTCGTGCGATGGCATTAGAACTTCGCGCTGGTAAGGGCTTTGATCCTCAAGGGGTTGATCATGTTAAATTAAAATTAGATCATTTAGGTGCTGATTTAATTAAAACACGTTTACCAGGGATTCGTGAGCTTTCTATGAAATTTGCGGGCGTGGATCCAATTCATGAGCCAATTCCTGTTGTACCAACTTGCCATTATAGTATGGGTGGAATTCCTACTAATATAAATAGCCAAGTGATTACTAAGCGTCGCGGTAAAGAGCATATTGTTGAAGGCCTTTATGCCGTTGGTGAATGTGCTTGTGTGTCTGTTCATGGTGCAAATCGTTTAGGTGGTAATTCATTGTTAGATCTTGTGGTATTTGGACGAGCTGCAGGTTTACATGTAGAGCAATTATGGCAATCTAACCAATTACCAGATATGCCTTATGTTGCGGAAGAAGATATCGCTTTATCTTTAGCGCGTTATGATAGATGGCAAAATTCTGCGGATGGCGAGAGTCCATCAGTTATTTATGATGAAATGCAAAGAGTTATGCAAGAAGATTTTGGCGTGTTTCGTACAGAGGAATTCATGAAGAATGGTTTAAAACGATTAGATGAATTACGCAATCGTCTTAAAACTGCAAAATTATCTGATAAATCTGATGCATTTAATACTGACCGAGTAACTGTTCTTGAGTTAGATAATTTAATGGCAACAGCCATTGCTACTGCTCAATCAGCACTTGCTCGTACAGAGAGTAGAGGGGCTCATAGCCGTGAGGATTATCCCAAGCGTGATGATAAAAGTGGATAAAGCATACATTGTATTTTGAAGAAGATGATGCAATAGATTATCGTCCGGTAAATGTTTCACCTAAAGATGTCGAGCCATTTGAGCCGAAAGAACGAGTTTATTAAGAGGATCTGTTATGGCTGATAATAGAAATATAAAATTTTCCATCTATCGTTACAATCCAGCGGAAGATCTTAAACCTTATATGAAGGATTATGAGATATCTATTCCCTCAAATAGCGACCCTATGGTTTTGACCTTGCTTGAGAGGTTAAAAGCAGAGCAAGATCCAACCATATCATATCGTCGCTCATGTCGCGAAGGTGTGTGTGGTTCCGATGGGATGAATATTAATGGAAAAAATGGATTGGCCTGTATTACTCATATTGGAGAATTAAACTCTGATTTAATTATAATAAGGCCATTACCTGGGTTCCCCGTTATCCGCGATTTAGTCGTTGATATGTCGCAGTTTTATCAACAATATGAGCGCATCGAGCCATATTTGCAAAATGATAGTACAGCTCCTGCGCAAGAGCGATTACAATCACCTGCAGAGCGCGCTCAACTTGATGGCTTATACGAATGTATTTTATGTGCATGCTGCACTAGTTCATGCCCATCATTTTGGTGGAATCCAGAAAAATTTGTGGGACCCGCAGGTCTTTTACAAGCACAAAGATTCTTGTCAGATAGTCGAGATACAGCGAAACAACATCGTTTGGAAAAATTACAAGATCCATTCAGTGTATTTAGATGCCGCTCAATTATGAATTGTGCAAACGTTTGCCCTAAAGGATTAAATCCAACAGCTGCTATTGGAAAAATACACAAACAAATGTTAAATCAGGAAACTTGATCTACCAATATTACTTTGGTTTAGTTTTCTTTGGAGAAAAAATTAATGAGTTCTACGCTGCAACATGAGTTAGCCACTTCATACTTATCCGGTGGATCTATGGAATATGTTGATGGTTTATATGAAGACTATTTGGCAAATCCAAATTCTGTCCCCGAAGATTGGCAGGCAGTTTTCAATGCATTGCCAAAAATTAATGGTGATGCATTTGATGTTTCACACCGTGATATACGTAATTATTTTTTAGAGCATGCTGATAAGAAGGTTACTCAAGTTTTAGCAACAGTTGATGCGAAACAAGCTCAAGTTGCTAATTTAATAAATGATTTTCGTAAACTTGGCCATCATGCCGCTAAACTTGATCCATTAGAAATGGCTGAGCGTAAGCCAGTTCCTGCTCTTAGCTTATCCTATCATAATTTATCAAAAGAGGATTTAGATCATACCTTTTATGCTGGGAAATCATTTAGTAAAGAACAATTACCTTTGCGAGAAATATACCAAGTATTACACGATACTTATTGTAAAAGTATTGGTATTGAGTTTATGCATATATCTAAAGATGAAGAAACTCAATGGCTAGAAAAAAAATTAGAATCAGTCCAAGGTAATTTTAATTATAGTACTGAAAAAAAACTAGGAATTTTAAAAGAACTGATTGCCGCTGACGGTCTTGAGCGTTATCTTGGCACACGCTATGTCGGTCAAAAGCGTTTTTCTCTGGAAGGTGGTGACTCTCTTGTGCCAATGATGAAAGAGATCATAAGATTGGGTGGTGAATCTTCAGTCAAAGAAATTGTTATTGGTATGGCACATCGAGGCCGATTAAATGTTTTGGTCAACGTTCTAGGTAAAGAGCCTAATGAGTTATTTCAAGAATTTGAAGGTAAAATAAATACCGATCGCACAGGTGACGTTAAATATCATTTAGGTTTTTCATCGAATATCCGCACTGAGTCATCAGCTATTGTTCATGTTGCCTTAGCATTTAACCCTTCACATTTGGAAATTATAGGGCCTGTTGTGCAAGGATCTGCTCGTTCACGTTTACGTCGTCGACATGATTTGGAAAAAATGGATGCTGTTGTTCCTATCGTGTTGCATGGTGATGCAGCCTTTGCGGGGCAAGGCGTTGTGATGGAGACTTTTAATTTCTCCCAAGCGCGCGGATATTGCACTGGAGGTACTGTTCATATTGTTATTAATAATCAAATTGGCTTTACTACCAGTAATCCACTTGATTCTCGCTCAACTTTATATTGCACTGATGTGGCAAAAATGGTTCAGGCGCCAATTATTCATGTAAATGGGGATGATCCAGAAGCAGTTATTTTTGCCACACAGATTGCATTTGAATTTCGGATGAAATTTAAACGAGATGTGGTTATTGATTTGGTTTGCTATCGTAGAAATGGTCATAATGAAGCTGATGAGCCTTCAGTAACGCAACCTGTAATGTATCATAAAATCAAATCTATGCGTCCACTTCGTGAAATATACGCGGACAAATTAATAGCAGAAGGATTGATAACTTTAAATCAAGTTAGCGATTTGATGGAAGATTATCGCAATAGATTGGATAAATCAGAGGCTGTTGTTGATACAGTTCATGGCGATTTTAGTGGAAAGTTAGCGGTTGATTGGTCTCCATATATTAACTCTAAATGGACAGATATAGTTGATACGTCAGTAAATGAAACAACTTTAGTTGAATTATCTAATAAGCTACTAAAATTACCAGAGGGATTTGAATTACACCCCGTGGTTAAGAAGTTATTAGCTGAACGCGAAAAAATGACTAAAAATGAAGTGCCTATAAATTGGGGATATGCCGAAACAATGGCTTATGCAACCTTATTGAATGAAGGATATGGAGTTCGTTTATCTGGACAAGATTCTGGTCGTGGTACTTTTGCTCATCGCCATGCTGTTTTGCATGAGATAGAAACTGGTGGAATTTATGTGCCATTAGAAAAAGTTAATTCAGATCCAACTAGACCTTTCTCAGTAATTGATTCTGTTTTATCTGAAGAAGCAGTACTTGCATTTGAATATGGATATGCGGCTTCCGAACCATCTAGTTTAGTCTTATGGGAAGCTCAATTTGGTGATTTTGCTAATGGAGCTCAAGTTGTAGTCGATCAATTTATTAGCTCTGGTGAGCAAAAATGGGGGAGATTATGTGGGTTAGTAATGTTGTTACCACATGGTTATGAGGGCCAAGGCCCTGAGCATTCATCTGCACGTTTAGAGCGCTATATGCAATTGTGTGCTCAACAGAATATGCAAGTATGTACACCGACAACACCTGCTCAAATATTCCATTTATTGCGTCGACAGCAAATAAGAAACTTTAGAAAACCATTAATAGTTATGACGCCTAAAAGTTTGCTTCGCCATAAATTAGCAGTTTCTTCTTTAAGTGAGCTAACATCTGGTTCATTTAATGTAGTAATTCCTGAAATTGATGAACACGATAATGCAAAAATTACTAAAGTAGTTCTTTGTTGTGGTAAGGTTTATTATGATTTATTACAAAAACGTCGTGATGATAAGCTCTCTCATGTAGCAATTATTCGTATTGAACAACTTTATCCTTTCCCTAAAAAAGCTTTAAGAAGAGAATTGATGAAGTACCCACAAGCAAAAAACGTAATTTGGTGTCAAGAAGAACCACAAAATCAGGGAATATGGTTTTCATCGCAACATAACATTGTTGATTGCTTACAAGTTGATCAGGAGTTGCATTATGCGGGAAGGCCTTTTGCTGCATCACCAGCGGTTGGTAGCGCATATCTTCATGCAAAACAACAACAGGACTTAGTAGACTTTACCTTATTAGGTTAGATGTTATACTTCGCATCCGCGCGAAGTATAAAATGCATCTTGGTTTAACAAATATAATTTTATATAAATAAAGAAGGTATCATCATGTCAATTGAAGTTAAAGTACCTGCCTTACCTGAATCAGTAGCTGATGCTACAATAGCTACATGGCATAAAAAAGTCGGGGATAAAATTTCCCGTGATGAAAATATACTTGATCTAGAAACGGATAAAGTAGTACTTGAAGTTCCGTCGCCAACTGATGGAGTTTTAAAGGAAATCTTATTTAAGGAAGGAGACATTGTGAATTCAGGCCAGGTATTGGCTATAATTACACAAGGTGAATCATCTTCCTCTAAGACGGTTGAAAAAGCCGCGGCAAGTTCAAAGGATGTAACGGCACTTGATGATAAGTTAACGAGCCCTGCGGTTCGGAGAATCCTTGCTGAAAATGATTTACAACCAAGTCAAATTGAAGGCTCTGGCAAAGATGGTCGTATAACAAAAGATGATGTTGTTTCATATATTAAGACCGGTCGTGATAAAAACGATACTCAACAATTACAAGCTTCTCCTAAAAAATCAGAATCTGTTGTTTCTGCTCCAGGTGCTCGTGAAGAAAGACGAGAGCCTATGTCTAGATTGCGGGCAAAAGTAGCAGAGCGATTATTGCAAGCACAACATAATGCAGCGATGTTAACTACTTTTAATGAAGTTAATCTTAAGGCAGTTATGGATATACGCGCACAGCATAAAGATAGCTTTGAGAAAAAAATATGGTGTGAAATTAGGTTTCATGTCATTTTTCACCAAGGCGGTTGTTGAATCTCTTAAGCGATTCCCAGCTGTGAATGCCTCTATTGATGGGCAAGATATTGTTTATCATGGATATTATGATATTGGCATAGCAGTATCTACAGAGCGCGGACTAGTCGTTCCTGTGATTAGAAACGCTGATCATCTTAGTATGGCTGAAATTGAGCGTTCAATTGGAGATGCAGCAGGAAGGGCTCGTATTGGTAAATTGTCAATTGAAGAGATGCAAGGAGGAACCTTCACTATTACCAATGGTGGTGTTTTTGGTTCATTATTGGCTACACCTATTATCAATCCACCACAAACAGGTATTTTAGGGATGCACAAAATACAAGATAGACCTGTTGTTGAAAATGGCCAGATTGTTATTCGTCCAATGATGTATCTTGCGTTATCTTATGACCATCGCTTAATTGACGGGAAAGATTCAGTGCAATTTTTGGTAAGTGTGAAGGAATTTTTAGAAGATCCATCACGTTTGTTACTCAATATTTAGATTATAAAGGTAGATAGAATGAATTTACATGAATACCAAGCCAAGCAATTATTTGCAAGTTTTGGCTTGCCAACCCCTAAGGGTGAAGTGGCATATAACGTCGAAGATGCTTTACAAGTAGCGTCACAGCTATCTACCACACGCTGGGTAGTTAAGGCACAAGTTCATGCTGGTGGACGCGGCAAGGCTGGTGGCGTAAAGATTGTTGCTTCAAAAGATGACTTAGCTTCTTATGTGCAAGGAATATTAGGGACTCGTCTGGTAACTTATCAAACTGATGCTCAAGGTCAACCAGTACAAGCAGTTCTAGTAGAAGAAACTAGTGATATTGCACGTGAACTTTATCTTGGCGCTGTAGTTGATAGGTCAAGTCGCCGTGTCGTTATTATGGCATCTACTGAAGGTGGAGTTGAAATTGAAAAAGTTGCAGAAGAAACACCACATAAAATTTTTAAAATAGTGGTTGATCCATTGGTCGGGGTTATGCCATTTCAATGTCGTGATCTAGCATTTAAATTAGAATTAACAGATTCGCAAATAAAACAATTTACTACTTTGATGATTGGTTTAGGCAAAATGTTTGTTGACTGTGATTTGAGTCTTTTAGAAATTAATCCATTAGTAGTTACAAAGTCAGGCGATATTATATGTCTTGATGGCAAGGTAACTATTGATGACAATGCTTTATATAGACATCCACGATTAAAGGCTATGCGTGATGCTAGCCAAGAAGATGACCGAGTAAATAGTGCGCTTGATTGGGAGTTAAATTATATTCCTTTGGATGGATCAATAGGCTGCATGGTAAATGGCGCGGGTCTTGCAATGGCTACTATGGACGTTATTAAATTACATGGTGGCGATCCTGCTAATTTCCTTGATGTTGGCGGTGGCGCTACAAAAGAACGCGTAAGTGAAGCTTTTAAAATTATCCTATCAGATGATAAAGTAAAAGGAATTTTAGTTAATATTTTTGGTGGAATTGTACGTTGTGATTTAATTGCTGAAGGTATCTTAGCCGCAGTTAAAGAAATTAATGTCGATGTCCCTGTAGTTGTTCGTTTAGAAGGTAATAATGCTGCATTAGGCACTGATATTTTAAATAAATCTGATCTAAACGTAATTGGTGCTACAAGCCTAACAGACGCTGCTAAAAAAATCGTAGCAGCGATAGCGTAAATATATTTTGAGGCAATAATGAGTATTTTAGTAAATGAGAAAACAAAAGTAATTTGCCAGGGATTTACTGGCAAACAAGGAACATATCATTCTGAGCAGGCAATTAGTTACGGCACTCATATGGTTGGCGGTGTGACTCCAGGTAAAGGTGGATCTTCGCATCTTAATTTACCAGTATTTAATACTGTCCGTGAAGCTGTAGAAGAAACTGGAGCAGATGCGACTGTAATCTATGTTCCTGCCCCATTTTGTAAAGACTCAATTTTAGAGGCTGCTGAGGCAGGTATTAAGTTAATAGTTTGTATTACTGAAGGTGTTCCTGTTCTTGATATGTTACAAGTAAAGGTTTATTTAGAAAATAATACAAATAGCCGATTAATTGGGCCAAATTGTCCTGGTGTTATTACTCCTGGAGCTTGTAAAATTGGCATTATGCCAGGATCTATTCATTTGCCTGGTAAAGTTGGTATTGTTTCACGTTCAGGCACTTTAACCTATGAAGCCGTTAAACAAACAACCGACAAAGGTTTTGGGCAAAGTACTTGCGTTGGTATTGGTGGCGATCCAATTCCTGGCTCAAATTTTATAGATATTCTTGCCCTATTTGAGAAAGATGAGCAAACAGAAGCGATTATTCTTGTCGGTGAAATTGGTGGTTCTGCAGAAGAAGAAGCCGCTGAATATATTAAAGCTCATATTAAAAAGCCAGTCGTATCTTATATCGCCGGAGTAACTGCTCCTGCAGGTAAAAGAATGGGACATGCTGGTGCTATTATTTCTGGCGGAAAGGGAACTGCTGCGGATAAATTCAGAGCTTTAGAGGCTGCTGGCGTTAAAACAGTAAGCTCTCCTGCTGACTTAGGCGATGCAATCGCTTCAGTTACGGGGTGGTAAATTTTTCTTAGGTAAGTTTGCGGAGCCAGCCTAGCTTAATCCAGGTTTAGATGTAGGTTGGGCCTTGGCCCAACCTACAAACAGACCGGTCCTGTTAGCTTAAATAATTGATCGTAAATAAGTGAGTTCTATTCATGGGTCACTGGAAAACAATCGCAGATATACGCCGTGAATATGGCAGTTTGAGCTTAAATGAGGATAATGCAGATTCTAATCCTATAGTACAGTTCGGGAAATGGTTTGCTGAAGTTATCGAGCATGAAAAAGATGATCCAACTGCCATGGTACTATCCACAGTAGATGAATTAAATCGTCCTGATTCTAGAGTAGTCTTATTAAAAGAGACGAAAGAAGATTCATTTGTATTTTTTACTAATTATCATAGTGCGAAATCAATCCAGATTGAAGCGCATCCTTATGTTGCCCTTAATTTCTATTGGCCACAAATGGCAAGGCAAGTTAGGGTAAGAGGTAATGTTCGACGAATTAGTTCTGAAAGATCTAATGAGTATTTTTCTTCGCGGCCAAAAGCAAGTCAAATATCAGCGATAATTTCTCCTCAATCTAAAGTAATTAAAAAACGCGAGCAGCTAGAACAAGATTTAAATGAATTAATTGCTAAATATCAGGAAGAGCCAATTGTTCGCCCAGATTTTTGGGGTGGTTATGAAGTAATTGCTGATGAACTAGAGTTTTGGCAAGGAAGAGATAACCGCTTACACGACAGAATTCATTATTATCGCCAAGGCGGGAGCTGGCAAAAACGCCGATTGGCTCCCTAGTATCTCATGTTATTTCAAACGCTCCTATATTCTCAATTGTTAAGAAAGAGTAAATTATTGAGCCTCGTCATTTTCAGTAGTATATGAAGTCGTAAAATTAATTTAAGCCAATTGAAAGCTTGTTTTATTTAGCTGTATAGCCTCAATTGCAAAAGTTATATAAATTACATGAAGGGGTTTCAATATGAACAATATGATGGCGTTGTTACCAGATTTAAAACTGCGCTTTAACATTGAGCACCCAAGTTTTGAAGATTGTTATGCTTACGGCTATGAGTGTGCGGTTGCTGAAATCAATGAAGAAGAAAACCCTTTTGCTTTAGGCTCAAAAGAGTCTGAGCATTGGCTTGAAGGGTGGTGGGCAGGTTTTTATGGTGAAAAAGCTTTACATGAATTTGCTGATGAATATGTTGGCGAAGATGTTAATCAACATATAGCTGCAAACGATGGAGTATATCATGAAAACTTTTTCGGATATTTTGTTACGGTACTTGAAATAACTGGCATTATTGCAGTTTCTGCAGCCGTAGGCATTCAATTATTCGAATTAGTCGCATAATATTTAGTGATTCAATAAAAAGCCGGGCCAAAAGCTCGGTTTTTTATTTAAATAACTTCAATACCATAGACCGCATTCTTGCTAATTCTTGGGGGTTAAACTCTTTATATATTTCACTTCCAATATTTAAGCTAACGATAACATTATCACCTATCCCTTGCAGGAGATTAACCCCAGAAAGCTTTAATACAGTAATATTATCTTTTATGGTTTTTGCCCACAGGTCAAAATATGACATATTAGTAAACACAGGTAAAAAAACATTCCCATTGTCTTCTAAATATAAAACCTCCGGAAGAAGAGGATCCGAATTTTTATCAATTGGAATAATAAAATTAGCTTTAATAAACTCTAAATATGCTTTGTTTGCTTCTAAATTACTACCAGCAGTAGATAATGCATTTTCAATAGCGGCTTCTAACTCATTTTTTAAAATATTCATATTATCTCATAATGTTACGCAAAAAGTTGAATTTATCAACTATAGCAGTATAATTACTAATCTTTTAATTTTCATCCAGTGCTAATATTGTACCCCATTTAAATTTATATACAAAAATATTAGTAATGGAATGTTTCTTTAAATTAAGTTGAGATATGAATACTATTGAAATATCAGGTTCTGAAAAAAATAACGTAAAAATTAACTTCTGGTTTTCTTGGCTCATATGGGGCTTGGCCGCGGCTTTTTATTTTTCTGATTATTTAGCACGCGTGGCTCCAGGCGTTATGCATCTTTATTTACAACATGACTTTGGAATTAATGAGGCTCAATTTGGTGTTTTAACCGCCTCATTTTATTTTCCTTATATTTTGATGCAAATTCCAGTAGGCCTCACCGTAGATAGAATTAGTATCCGCTGGATTTTAACTATTATGTCAATTATTACAGCACTTGGTTGTTGTGTTTTTGGCTTAGCTGGTAGTTTACAAGTTGCATCCGTAGGTAGAATGCTTATTGGCTTTAGCGCAGCTTTTGCTTTTATTAGCGCATTACGTCTTGCAACATCATGGTTCCCTCCGACTATGCTTGGTTTACTAGCTGGGTTGACTCAAGCCTTAGGAATGCTTGGAGCCGCAGCCGGTGAAGCACCAGTTTCCTTCTTGGTGTCAGAGGTAGGCTGGAGGCATAGTATGCTTATTATAGCTTTTCTATTTATAGCTTTGGCGGCCTTATTGTATAAATTTATACAAGATAATCCAAAAGCAAAAAAACATGAAGTCCGATTTGAGCAAAGAATTAGCATTTTTGAAAGTTTGCGCATAATTCTTAGCCACCGACAGACTTGGCTTAATGCTTTATATGCAGGTTTTCTATTTGGACCAACGGCTGTAATTGGTGAGTCTATAGGCCCTGCGTACCTTCAATTTGGTCGAGGATTTTCAGCTCATACGGCAGCGTTTGCTACAGGCCTTATTTTTATAGGTTGGGGTATTGGCGGTCCATTATCTGGTTGGTTGTCAGATAAAATAGGCCGACGCAAACCTATAATGATTGCTTCTGCCTTGTTTGGAATTGTGTTTACAACTTTATTTGTTTTCTATCCTAATTTGAGTGAAAATTCAGCTTATCTATTATTTTTTGCTTTTGGGATGACCAATACTGGTGTGGCAATAGCTTATGCTGTCTCAACTGAGATACACGACCGAGCTGTAGTTGGTACTTCAATAGCATTTACCAATATGGCATCAATTTTTGTTGGTGCATTAATGCAGCCAATTGTAGGCTATTTAGTAGATCATATTGCAGGGTCGCGTGGATATAATGTTGAACAGTTACTTTTATCTGATTTTCAATATGGTTTTCGTCTACTCCCACTATGCTCAATAATAGCTCTTATATTAGCTTTCACAGTAAAAGAGACTTATTGTAAACCTAGCCGGTCTTAGTAAAGATAATTTTATATCAATGCAATTGTTGATTAAAGGTCAATAAGAAATTAATAAATAAGTTAATTATATATCTTTGCCAGAGAGCTATTTACGTGTTTTAATTATGTTTACCTTTTAAATTAGGGTTTCTATCTTATCTATTTCTATAAACATGGTTAAAGATAGCTAAACTGGATTATTTTAATACATGGAGAAATTAATGAAAAAAATTTTAGGATTAGTTGTGGTACTTACCGCTTTGGTCCTTGGCAGTTATTTTGGAATGGGATTAATAACCGAACGGACAATAAATAAAAATATTGATGTAATAAATCAGTCTAGCGGCATTAAGGCTAAGGTTATTGAATATAAACGTGGATGGTATAAATCGAAATCTTTATTAAATTGGAGCTTACATATTCCTGAGCGACTTTCAAAAGACGATAATGGACAAGTAGTTACTATTGCTGCAGAAGACTATGAATTTAAAACCCCTGTTGTAATTTATCATGGGCCAATTATGTATACCGATACAGGTGTTAAATTTGGTTTAGGATATGCTATTACCGATGTGGAAATGCCTGCGGCTTATAATGAAAAATTTACTAATTTGTTTACAGATGATTCGGTCAAACCAAATGTAAAATTAAGCTTATTTGTAAATTATATAAATAAATCTACGTTACATTTTATAGTTCCTAAATTTAATTTAATTACGAAACAAGGTGGCGATAGGTTTGATTGGGATGGCTTAGATAGCTATATTGAAATTTCATCTAATATGACAGATGTAGATGGCGGCATGGCTATTGATGGTGCTAAATTAACAAAATCAAAGATGAAGGCAATCCTTGGAAAAGTTACCAATAAATTTGATTTACACCTAACTGATATGGGACTATATCTTGGCGATGCGAATCTTGTTGTTCCTTCATTAATAGTTACTGATGATGACAAAAAGATATTTGACTTAGAGCAATTAGATTTAACCTCAAATAGTAATATTAACGATGGGTTACTCGATTCATTTTTTAAAGCATCCTTAAGTAAATATACGGTTAAAGATAAGACATATGGTCCAGCAGTACTTGAAGTTGCAATTAAAAATATTGATGCTAAAGTACTTGCCGAACTTAATGCTGATGCAAATAAAATTCAACAAGGTACGACTGACGCTGATCGTCAGAAAACTTTACTTGCAATGCTTCCTGAGTTACCAAGACTTTTTAGTAAGGGTGCAAAATTTGAAATTACTAAATTAAACGTGGTAGTTCCTGAGGGTGTAATTGACGGTAATTTATATATTTCGCTACCAAAAGGAGATTTAGGTAATTTATTTCAGTTGGTGCAAAAAATTAATGGCCAAGGGATGATAAAACTTCCATCTTCTATAATTAAAAGTTTAATGTTTGAGTCTGCCAAACAAAAACTTTTAAGCGGGCCTGCAATGCAAGATGTATTGGTTAAACAAATGATGAGTTCTAATAATGAAGAGGTAACAAAAGAGGGACTACCTACAACTGAAGTTAGTGATGTAAAAACTAAAGAAGCTAAACCTTTAGAAACAGCACAAACAAAGTTGGAAACGACAGATGCCTCTCAAAATGATCAGAAGCAGTCTATAAAAGCTCAAGAAGCTAAACCATTTACTGCAACTGATATAGAAGAGCAAGCTCATGCTAAGGTAGATGAGAACTTGGCAGCCATGGTTAAATCTGGTTTGCTAATTTTAAACGGTACTGAGTATGTTGTAGAAGTTAAATTTGCAGAAGGGCAATTGACAGTTAATGGTAAGCCGTTTACGTCAGCCATGATTCAATTTTAATTTCATAATAGGTGGGTAAGGGCAATTTATTCACCTATTATTTAACTTAATTACAAGTTTTATACTTGTCAGGAATTGCTCAATTAGATAGAATAATTTTTTTAGAAAGAGGGAGTTAATAATAATGACAACAATTAGTAATGAAGCTCATGATACTACTGCATCATTGGCTGCAAGCGTAACACAATCAGTACAAAAATATTTTTCTGAGCTTAAAGGAACTGATCCTGTTGATTTATATCAGTTTGTACTAGAAGAGATTGAAACGCCTTTGTTTAAAGCCGTAATGGAACATTGCAAATACAATCAATCAAGAGCTGCAGTTATGTTAGGAATAAGCAGAGGCACGCTTAGAACAAAACTGCGTCGTTATTTTGATGATAAATACGTTGGTTCTAGAGACTAATAGATATTATTTTTTCTGATCTAATTTATATAATATTAAATTTGTATTTAATAATAATTTTATTTGAAATAATTAATCCCTATAAATTTAATTGAAAATTCATAGGGAATATCTTGAGAATTATAGTCTGGTACTTTTCCCAACAGAATAAGCATAATGCCACAACTTTGTTGTGGCCAAGTATACGCCTGAAATTTTATAATTATAGATTAATATATTATTTTATTGGTTGATTAAATTACTTACCGAGCTAATCCCGCTGTTTTTTTTATAATTGTGAGCATAATTAATATTTCTAAAAAAATTAATTTTTTACTCTGCTTTAAATTTAACTTTTACGTCACTTGCAATAGGAATTGCTTTAAAATTATAAATTCCAGAAACTTCAGATTCTAAACTGCTAGGCCCACTATTAACAGCAACGCTGACTTTATTTTTCATTGTTTCTATTCTAGGTGAAAAAAATGTTGGGCGTGATGCGGTAAAACTTGGGGGTCGAGGAACAAATTTAACGGTGTGACTATTAGAAATATTAGGCGAGATATGTCTAAATCCTGGATCTGGTGTTAATGTATCGGTAGATCGAGCTACAGCTGACATTCCAGTATCTTGCCGCCACAAGCGATGTCTTTGAGCATTAAAATTTGTTGGCCTAATCTCGGCTAATCTCCTCGGGCGATGAATTATTCGTAGAGGTTCATCAAGAGCAGATGGTACTATAGCTATCCTTTGTCGAGTTAAATTTGGTGCTGTCATAGGCTTTCTATAAATAAGGTTTATTGGTGAAGGATTAAAAGAATACAGCCCTAAAGCCCGTAAAAAACTATCATCATATCGCCAATCCGACAATCCTCTTGTTTTAATAATTAGCGCCCTACAAATATTTGCAAAATTACCATTTGGATTGCATTGACTCCTAAGTACACCAGCTTGAAATAAAGAAATAATTTGATTAATTGAAGTTGTGGGATAAGTACGCCATTGTTGGTTTATATTTAAAGAACTTTGTGTTCTTAATAGTATTTGATGAATTTTTGTTATTTGTTCTTTGTGTTGACGATTATTAAAAATTGTTGCTTGAGATTCGTTTATATAAACTAAGGTTAGTTTAGTAATCGCGTGAATTAAATAAACATTTATCAATTTATCTATCAGGTTATGGCGTTGCATTACAGCTATAATATTATCTTTTGGTTCTCTATTTATCGCATTCAATATTATTGAAGCTGAGGTAGGATTCAAAATTGATATTAAGGAGCACCATTTAGTGGAACAAGATATTAGTTGAATTTCTTCATCAATTATATTTTTATAAGCTTCAACTGTTTTAGTTGCCAAAATTATCTCCATAAAAAAGTATTTATCTAAAAAGTCCTTGTATACATTCTTTGAAAATTAAATACATCCTTATGAATTTTAATCAGGACTTATAACCTTGAAGTATGCGTAAGTCATGTTAGTAAAATTTTAATTGTATTTATTCAAAGATAAACAAATAAATTTATATGAAGCTTTATATAATATTGTGCTATATGAAATATTGTTAGTCAATGGTGTAAGCATTGAAATAATAGTGGACTCATTAAAAAACGAAATTTAAATATTTTCTAATAAGCATATTTTTGAAGTGGAAGAAACCATCAAGGTTATTATTTTATAGATGCTAGTAGCTAAGGACAATTTAAAATACCACGTCCTGCGAACCTATCGCGGGACGTGGTGCTTGGAAAGATGAGCTGTGAGAACAAAACTCTAATGAAAATTAAATACAAGCTATTGCTTTATTCAAACATAGAGCTAACAGATTCTTCATCGTTAACACGTTTTATAGCTTGGGCCAGCAAATCAGCAAGACTTACAACTCTTATTTTACTACAATTTCTTGCAGCTTCTGAAAGTTTTATAGTGTCAGTTACAACTACTTCGTCAAGAGAAGATTGTTCTATATTTTCAATTGCAGGACCAGATAAAACCGGGTGAGTAATATAGGCTCTAACAGATATGGCACCACTTTTTTTAAGCTCATAGGCAGCAGAACACATAGTTCCTGCTGTATCGACGATATCATCTATAATTATGCAGTTTCTACCTTTTGGTTCACCAATAATATGCATTACTTCTGATTTATTAGGTCCGCTTCGACGTTTGTCAATTATTGATAATTCAGCGTCATTTAATAGCTTAGCCATCGCTCTAGCGCGGACTACTCCACCTACATCAGGTGAAATTACCATTAAATTATTAAGTTTTTGTTGTTTAATATCTGCTAATAAAATTGGGGTTGAGTAGACATTATCTACTGGCATGTAGAAAAAACCTTGAATTTGATCGGCGTGTAAGTCAACTGTTAATACT
>Ga0247840_10002050_pt1 | contig 36876 bp, 34 predicted proteins | sample LaCruzMarch2015__FD_192404 | JGI IMG/M metagenome (GOLD analysis project Ga0247840, IMG submission 192404) | Freshwater microbial communities from meromictic Lake La Cruz, Castile-La Mancha, Spain - LaCruzMarch2015_17m | ecosystem: Environmental > Aquatic > Freshwater > Lake | place: Spain...
ATCGTGGCAGGCGTGATATTCACCATAGCCATCATATTCTCAGGCGTACTCTCCGATTACAAGGAGAGCGAGAAGATACCGGGTGAACTGGCGGCTTCCATCAAGAGCCTTTACCGCGACACGGGCGTCCTGCTCAAGATCGACGAACCGCTGGCCCGGCATATCCGCGAACACATCATCGAGCTGATCGACACGCTGATGGACAACTTCAAGAACAACCGGTGGAAACTGGGTGAGATCAACCCGGTCACCAACAAGATCGATTCCGACATCAACACCGCCTACGATAAGGGCCTGCCGCCACCCATGGTGGTAAAGATGCGCAACGAGCTGGCAGCAATCGACAGGCTTATTTACAGGGTCGAGATCATCATGGAGACCAGTTTCATACCCGCCGCCTACCACATCTCGGTCATAGCGATCAGTGCGGTCCTGCTGACCCTGCTGTTCACTAAGATGGACCCTTACTACGAGGGCATTTTGCTGTTCGGATCAGTGGCTTTCGTGCTGATCGGCCTGATGATGCTGATCATGGACATGGACAACCCCTTCGAGTACGGTAACAACTCAGCTGCAGACGTGGACCTGAAGATACTCTTCAAGCTCAAGGACTGCATCGAGAGCAGTTAGCACACCCGGGTTGCCAGGCAGGGCTCCTTCCCCATGGGAGTAGCCCCTGTCTAAGGCATATTTTCCCTACCAGCCTCCGCCGGCCCCGCCACCACCGGATGAACCTCCACCTCCGCCGCCGAATCCGCCACCAAAGCCACCGCCTGACCCGCCACCAAAGCCTCCCCAGAAGCCACCGCCGGTCCGGTGCCAGTCGGTGGATTTCCCTGCTTCCTTCAGCTTCTGGTAATTTCGGGACAGCAGAAAATCAGTCCCCAAACCGAGCCCGGCGAATATGATGGGCATAACGACCAGTGCAGCTATCCCACCCAGGGTCAGCCCCATAATTGCCCCGGCTATGGCACCCCAGATTCCGCCCAGCCACACGTTCTTGCTGCGTGCCATGAAACCCGATAGGTAGACCGTAATGATGGAGAGTACGAAAAAGGCAAAGACGAAGTCACCGAACATCGATTTCACAGGGTTTTCCTCGAGCGGGGCCGGGGGTGTGCCGTCCCTGATGTATTTTTCAATGGCAGCAGCCCCCGCCTTGATTCCGCCCTCATAATCACTGTTCTTGAACATCGGTATCACGTCCTCATCACGTATCCTTCCCGCACGTCCATCAGTGATCACCGGCTCGAGCCCGTATCCAATCTCGATCCACATTTTGCGGTCATCCAGGGATACCAGTAAAAGCACACCGTTGTTTTTATCCTTTTGTCCTATCTTCCATTTCTCGAACAGCCTGTTGGCATAATCTTCAACGCTGTACCCTTCGAGGCTCTTAACAGTCGCTACAAAGACCTGGGCAGTGGTGTCCTTCTCCAGCTGGGCCAACCTGGATTCAAGCTCGGCTTTTCCCTGCGGCGACAGCACTCCCGCACCGTCGTTAACATATCCGGTCAGGGACGGGAAATCCTGTGCCGACAACGGGACACTGCCCGCAAAGAGCGTCAGCATGGCCAGGCATGCTACAAGCGCGAGGAAAACCGGCAGGCGTCCCATTAAAACTCCACTTTCGGAGGTGTATCGGAACCGGTGACCGACTGGAAGTATTGCTTTTCGCTGAACCCGAACATACCGGCCAGCATATTGGTCGGGAAAGTCTTGACCTGCGTGTTATAGTCGCGCGTGAGGTCGTTAAACCGCTTGCGCTCCACGCTGATACGGTTCTCCGTCCCCGCCAGTTCGTCCATAAGTTGGGTCACGTTCTGGCTGGACTTGAGGTCAGGGTAATTCTCCATGATGGCAAGCAGGCGCCCCAGCGCGGTTTCAACCTGGCCGGCCGCAACGGCTTTTTCATTGACCGTCTGGGCAGCCCCGTACTTGGTCCGTGCTTCCGCGATAGCCAAAAACACGGTCTGCTCCTGGGTCATCATGCCCTTGACAGAGTTAACCAGGTTCGGGATGAGGTCATATCGCCTCTGGTATTGTGTCTCAACCTGCGACCACTGTGCATCTACTCCCTGCGACTTGGACACAAGGCCGTTATAGATGCCGACAAGTGAAACTGCGATGATTATAGCCACGAGTACTATGGCGCCCACGGCGGCCAGTACGCATCCCCATGTAGACTTCATATCTGTAACCTCCTTAATCTGTTTTGACAGGCCGAACTTTTGTTAAGGCAATTCTACAACAGGGCACCTGTATCAACAAATTGTACCTGTGCAGCTTGTTTTAGCCCGCTGGCGGAGCGTATAATCAGGCACATCCGGTAGAGGGAGGTAATATCATGGCCGTTAACAAAGACATGGCGGCACCGTGCGGCTTATACTGCGGGGTCTGTGGAATATACGTGGCTACCCGGGACAACAACGAAAAATTCAAGGAGAAGCTGGCGCCGGTTTATGGCGCCAAACCTGAAGACCTGGTATGCGACGGCTGCCTCTCCCGGCGCGTCTTTTCATACTGCCAGATCTGCCCGATCAAATCTTGCTGCCGTGATAAAAAGATAGAGGGCTGCCACCAGTGTGATGAGTTCCCCTGCCAGTTCATCGATAATTTCCCGGTTCCCGTCGGCAAGAAGGTAATATTGCGGTCCATCCCCAGGTGGCGGGAACTCGGCACCGAACAATGGATGCAAGAGGAGGAGAAGCGCTACACCTGCCCTCATTGCGGCGCCGTAGCCTTCCGGGGTGCAAAACGCTGCAGGGACTGCAGGGAGCCGTTCGAGCTCGACTCGTAATACAAGACATGTTACGGACAACCATAGCCCTGATTGTGATTATGCTGGCGGCGGCCTGTTCCACAGCTCAGCCGCAACCAGCCGCACAACCCCAACCAGTACATGTTAGGATCGGGGCTTTGCTGGGGTTGAGCGGCGACATAGCATCATCCTACGGGCAAGCACAAAAGAAGGGGGTCGAACTGGCCGTAAGCGAGGTCAACGACAGCAATTATCTCGGTGCAGGCAGGCGGCTCACGGCAGTTATTGCAGATGCCGGTCCCGGTGCAGATACGGCGGTTACCGCCATAACGAGGTTGATCGAGGTCGACAATGTGTCGGCCATCGTAGGCCCCACGCTGTCTACACAGGCTTTCAAGGCCGACCCGGTAGCACAGGACCACAGGATCCCCGTGATAGCCGTAAGCAACACGGTCCCGGGTATAACGCAAATGGGCGATTACATATTCCGCTGCAGCCTGCCCGAGTCGACAGTCATCGGGGGCACCATAAAAGCTGCAGCCAGCCAGCTGCGCGTGGTAAAAGTCGCCTTCCTGTGGGGCAAGGATGATGACTATACCGTAGCCGGGTACCGCGCCTTTAAGGACGCTGTATCGAAAAATGGGCTGAAGGTAACAGCAGATGAGACATTCAACCGGGGTGACATTGACTTCAAGCCACAGCTTGAAAGGCTCATAGCGACGGGACCCGATGCAATACTCGTTTCCGCGCTGGCCAGGGAAGCTGGTTCTATAATAGTACAGGCGCGGTCGCTCGGCTACACAGGCATTATCATCGGCGGCAACGGGTTCAATTCAACAGATGTCATCAAGCAGGCCGGCAGCGATGCTGAGGGAGTCATGGCGGGTACGGCATGGAATATTGCCAGCATCAACCCCAGGAACCTGGAATTTATCTCGGCCTATCAGAAAGCCTATGGAGTCAAGCCGGACCAGTTTGCCACCCAGGCCTATACCGGTACCTGGTTGCTGGCTAACGCGGTACGGACCGCCGGCAATGCCGACCCCGTTGCCGTACGAAACGCGATGGCCGGCATCTCCAATTTCACCACGCCTATGGGTTCTTTCAGCTTCACATTAGACAGGGAACCGGTCCACCCCGCCGTGGTGCAAATCGTAAAGAACGGGAGATTCACTATCTTTAAACCGTAAGTAACTGGAACCGGGACTCCAACTGGTAACAACAAATGCATTGCCTGTGTTATAATCGCTGAGTCAAAAATGTTTAAGTTCAACCTGATGCCCCGCGGTGACAAGTTCTTCGATCTCTTTGAAGTCAGTTCAAAGAATATGGTCAAGGCAGCCCAAACTCTCAAAGACCTGATATATTGTTGGGATTGCATAGACCAGAAACTGGAAGACATGGATAAAATCGAGCACCAGGGCGATACCATAACCCACGAGATCATGTTTCAGCTTAACCGCTCCTTTATAACACCTTTTGACAGGGAGGACATCGGTTTGCTGGCGAATTCGCTGGACGATGTTACCGACCTTATCCAGGCGACAGCCGATACCATGGTGCTGTACAAGGTCAAGGAGCCGGGGAAGAGGGCGCGTGAACTGGCGGACATCATAGTCCAGATAACTACCGAGGTGGAGAATGTCATGCCGGGCCTGAGGCACCACAATGCCAACCTTGAGAAAATCCTGAACAGTTGCGTGGAGATCAACAGGTTGGAAAACGTGGCTGATAAAATATACCGCACTGCGCTTAAGGAATTGTTTGAGGATTCAACCGACATCGCTGATATAATCAAATGGCGGGAAATATACGAACACATGGAAAGTGCCACCGATATGTGCGAGGACGTCGCCAATGTCCTCGAAAGCGTTGCTTTAAAGCACGCCTGAACGCTTTACAAGGATCCGGGCAAAGCCGGCCATCGACTGCTAAAAGAGAGGATGCGGGAGAGATGACAATTAAAGACCTTGTTCTGAAAAACCGGAGTTGCCGCCGCTATTACCAGGACGTGCCTGTTTCCCTTGACACACTGAAACAACTGGTCGACCTGGGAAGGTTGTCAGCCTCCGCTTTGAACCTTCAACCACTCAAATACGTTTTATGCAATGAACCGGCCAGGAATGCGGCCATCTTCGCTCATATAGGGTGGGCCGGATACCTCAAGGACTGGCCCGGTCCCGTCGAAGGAGAGAGGCCATCAGCTTACATCGTCATGCTGGGGGACACCAATATCAGCAGGAACGTGGATTGGGACCACGGTATCGCCGCCCAGAGCATCCTGCTGGGAGCCACGGAGAAAGGCCTGGGCGGATGCATGATAGCCACGATACGCAAGCATGACCTGGCCCACCTGCTCGGCGTCGGCTCACGTTACGAGATACTGCTCGTTATCGCAATCGGCAAACCCAAAGAAATGGTGGTGATCGAACCGCTGGGTCAAGACGGCAGCGTAAAATACTGGCGTGACGACCAGGGTATACACCATGTACCCAAACGCGCACTGCAGGATATTATTATCGGTTAGTCCCACCTTGAGCCAGGCACCTCAGGCGGCAGTTTTCTTCACCAGTTCCAACCTGTTGCCTTCCCCCTCGCTGTAGCTGTAGTCGACCCGGTCCATCATCTTCTTCATCATGTATATCCCAAGGCCGCCCACTTTACGGTCCTCAAGCTGGCTGACCACCTCCGGCAGGGGAACAGAGTTGGGGTCAAACTTACTGCCATGGTCACTGATGGTAACAATGATATGGGCGTCGCGCAAGGCGCAGGAAACCTGGAAAAATCCGCCCTTGCCCCCGTAAGCGTACTTGACCACGTTGGTGCTCGCTTCGTCCACGGCTGTCTCGTAAGGAAAAACATACCTGTCCAGGCCGTTCCGCTGCAGCCACTCAACCACGAATTCGACAATCCGGGGTATGTCCGCCAGGAGTGCACTTTCTATCGTCAGCGTATTGTCATCCATTCACGCTACCTGCTGTCAGTTGATCACAATGCATCTTTGTAAACCGGCCTTTATCATCATGCCACGGCTGCCGTCGCAGGGGAAATAACTATCTCGCTGCTGGTGATCTTGCTCTCCAGGCCCGTCCTGATGGCATCTATTACCTTTTGCACGTCACCCATCTTCTTCTCCCCGTCAAACTCCAGGAAAATTTCAACATAAACATTGGCTCCCGACCGCCTCGAACGTATGCCGTGAATAGCCTCGTATTCGTCAAAATACTGCGCCAGTTCCCTGAGGATAACGATCTGGAGAGATTCTTCCAGGGCGCGGTCCAGCAGGTCATAGACGGACATGGTGCTGATGTTGTATATGGACTGTACGATGAAAAGCCCTATGATAATGGATCCCACGGGATCTATATAGCTAGCCCACGGCTGATCATTGAACACGGCGCTCAGGGACAGTGAGATGATAACCAGCACGGATGCGATGGTCTTGAAACGGTACATACGCCAGAGCGATTCCAGTACAGGTGAATATTCCTCCTTGGACAGGTGGTAATCGTGCCACCACAGCCAGACGCTGCTTAATAGTGCTACAGCCGAGAACACGATGGCCAGGTCAAGCCCGCCTTCGTGCAGTTCAACGGGGTGCTGAAACCTCTCCACGGCATGCCCTATGATGATTATGAGAGAGATGACGAGTACAGCCGCCACGATAAGGCCCGAGACGCTTTCAAGCTTGCCGTAGCCATAGTTATACCCCTCTGTTTTGCCGCGGTTGACCTTCCTTATGCTGAGGTAGGATAAAAATACCGCTGTAACCAGCCCGATATTCTTAAGGATCTCCGATTCGAGGGTCAGCGAATTAGCTATGACGGCGGCAATAATGCCTGTGGCAAGGCCGAGTATTCCCAGTATCAGGCCAAGTAAGATTGACCTCTCTTTTGCCCGAGAGTGATTGACAGGCCTGGATTCGGTATGGTCAGACATATAGATTTACCGGTTCTTCGATGGCGTACGGATAATAACGTTGCCTATTTTGTCATGATTGAGGTATTTAATCAATAGCAGCGCTATGTGCCCATATATTCTCAAAACCCTGACATAGAGATATAATAAAGCCATCTAAAGACAACAAGATGTTATTTACAACATAAAGGACGGTTGCGTTTAGTATGATTACAAACCGGGCTAAGGCCTTTTCGATCCATGTGCTTCTGGTCACATTACCGGCCATGGTTGTACTTTTGAGCTCATGCTCAGCGGGGCCGCCACCTTCTTTATCAGATAACAATTCGACCCCCCTTAAACCCTCTTCCCAGGTCAGCCAGTTGCCCGCATCAACACTCGAAATAAAATCTTTCCAGGCCCAACCCAAGCGCATAAAGCTGGGGGAAAACACCACCCTTTCCTGGGACATCGCGGGCGCCACCTCTTATACAATAGATCCTGCCATAGGAACTGTTTCAGGAAACACGGGCAGTGCGGTCATATCGCCCAAGGGGACAACGCTCTATACACTGAAGGCCACGGACGGCCCGTACAATACTGAATTACGGTTCCTGGTAATAGTCGAGACGGCGGACGGTAAAATCGCGTGGCCGGGTACGGCCGTGGATGATACGCCAAAGCTCCCTCCGGGTGACTCCTGGGCCCATTATCCCAACAAAGACGTTAACTGGGAAATCAGCGATAACTTTCAATACCCGGGTGTTGACCCGTGGAGCCTGTGCAACCAGATAGGGTACATCACCAACAAACACGCGGAATGGGCCATGACCGATGTCTCGGTAAACGGCGAAAATATCGCTACAATTATAATGCCGGGTGATAAACTCGCTTATTCGAAAGGTGTAGACTGCAAGCAAAGAGCACTCAAGTGGAAGTGGAAGAGCTTCCGATGAAACGGTTAGCGGCATACAGGGAGATGCCGAATTGTTGTGGCCCACGCTGAAATATCACAGTACCCGGATGATGAGAAAGAGTGCTCTGGCAATGCCACCAAGAGGTAATAGTATGAAAAACCTTCATATCAGAATTTTTTCTATAGCCATCCTCGTGTTGGTGGCAGTTTCATCGCTGTCCTGCTTTATTTTCGACCGTGCCATCGACCATTATAAAAAAGGCAATGAATTATACAGCCAGAAGCAGTGGGACAGGGCGATTGATGAGTACACAACTGCCATAAGCATGGACTCAAACCAGCCATTTTTCTTTATCAACCGCGCCCTCACATATAACCAGATCGGGGAATACGGCCTTGCCATTGCCGACTGCACCAGGGCCATCGAAAAGAAACAGAATATACCCCTGGCTTATACCACGCGGTCATCCGCGTACAATGAAAAGGGCATGTACAGCCTGGCCTTTCTCGATGCCACCAAGGCCATCGAGCTCAATCCCAATTTGGCTTTGGCTTATATAAACCGCGCCTGGGCCCTCTATGGCCTGGGCAGCTACCGTGAATCTATAATCGAATGCGATGAAGCCATTAAGCTTGAACCTGACCGCGCAATGGCCTATATCTTCAGGGCCATGGATTATAACGAGATGGGCAAATATGAGCTTGCCCTGGACGACTGCAACAAGGCCATAGAGCTGGACCCCACACTACCCTCAGCCTATATTAACCGGGCGTGGGTATATAACCAGACCGGAGGATACGAAAAGGCCATAGAGGATTGCACCAAGGCTATTGAGTTGGATCCCAAGATCGCCACCGCGTACGTCAACCGCGCCTGGGCCCAGACTGCCAGGGGCAATTATGATCTTGCCATTGCGGACTGCGACAGGGCTATCCAGCTTAATCCCAACCTGCCCTTTGCCTATACGCAGAGGGCCTGGGCTTATTTCGAAAAGGAACCCTACGATAAAAGCAAAGACTGGTGGACCATGGGGATGGATGACTGCAATAAATCCATTGAATTGAACCCGAAGTCAGCGCTGGCCTACAACATGCGGGCAACTGGTTACATCCTCAGGCAGGAATATCGCCTGGCAATCGCCGACGCTACACGGGCCATAGATTTAAACCCCGAGTTTGCCCTACCCTATACGACACGGGCCAAGGCATACAGTGATATAAAACAGTATGACTTTGCCATTGCCGATTGCACAAAGGCTATCGAGCTTAATCCAAAGTTAGCCACTGCCTACGATCACCGCGCCTGGGCGTATAACGGCAAGAGTATGTACGAACGTGCCCTGGAAGACGCAGATGAGGCCATCCGGCTTCAATATGACATGGCCTGGGCCTACTACACGCGGGCGATAATTTATAAAAACCTGGGCGATAAAGACAAGGCCGAGCAGGACATTGAAAAATGCCTTGAGTATACGAACGACCCCAAGCTTATTGAAGCGGCCCGGGCACTCATGGGCATGCTATGACCTTGACGGTCCGGATGCGCCAACAGGCTGGTCAGTTCTTAAATTTTTCCTTGATCACGGTCCACAGTTCGGGGCCAGTTCGCGGCAAATACCAGTCGCCTTTCACGTCCCACTGGTCGACCGGTCCCCAGCAAAAGAAGGAAATACCGTCAAGTTCCTGTATCTTAACGGCTTCTGCGATATCCCTTTCAAGGTCTTCGGAAGTAGTACGCTGGAATTGCCCGGGGTATTCAAAGGCAGATAACGACATCCACACTTTTACTTCCGGCTGCCGTCTCTTGATGGCCTCTACAAAAAATGCCCCTGCATCCGCGATCACGGTCGGCCACTGCAATTTATTATTAGACACGTAGTTGGAATACAGGTTGAGTGAAATGATATCCGCGATTTTATTATCCAGCATGGCCTTTACATGGTCAGGGAATTCGCCTACATCCCCGCCGTACATGCGGGCATGAATGGGCCTTGTCGGGTCGGCTTCAAGCACATCTGCCCTGGCCTGCTTGAGTTGCTCGACGGTGATCCTGCTATTGGGCCAGTCCGGGCAGCCCGCGCCCGCGCCGCTGGGCAGATTTTCCCCGAATTCGTTGCTTATATCCCACGCATATATGGCTGGATGGTCCTTGAGGGCGTTGATCCAGCTTTGAACACGTTCCTTCTGCCATACGGGCCGCTTCCCCTTAGGCAACCGCTGCCAGTCGGAATCGGTAAACCCCCAGGCAGTGGAGCTGAAGCCCCCATCCATAATAACCTTTAAGCCGGCAGTCTGCGCCTGGTCCAGAAAAGCCCGCGCCGTGCCGACGCTCTGCTCCATACCCCATTCGGTGGATATGACTTCAACCCCGGCATCCTTCATATCGATGAAATCCTGCTGAGGGAGATCGATACCCACCCCTTTCATGGATATAAGCTTTTTACCTGGTCCTGAATCTGCCGGTACAGGCAGAGTGGTATTATCCCCGGCCAAAGCGCAACCGGCCGAAAATATAAATATGGCCAGAACCGTCACTATGAGATTGTTTTTCATCCTCGCAATCATCTTCTCCGATGTTTAAATAATAGAACAAGCTGCCATTTTTAGGAAATGGCTGGACGTTTTGACCTCGATGGGGTACACGTCTTATTATAAGCACATGCAGGTAAACATGTGGAAATGCTTACAGGTACTGATATGCCTGGCCTTGCTGTCCGCCCCAGGATGCACAGCGGCACCCGTTATCCCGGCAGTGACTCCGGCCGCACAACCCGACCACGTAAGAAAACTGGGAACGCGGCCGTACCCCGGGGGCGGGGCCATTATATTTGTGATTGACCAGGTATCTGATGCTAACCTGCGGCTAACGGCAGACCAGATTATCAGGAAATTCGCCGAAAATGACGCTCCCCTGGATCTTTCTCTGGCGCCGGAGCAGGGAATTATTGGACTTGAAAGCATGGATTTCTGGACCCCTTATATCGATGCCGGAATTATAGATATAAGCTTCGACGGTTACGGGCTGCACTGGCTACCGGCTGGTAGCGATAATCTAAGCGCCGCCTACACGGATCTTAAGTCCACCCTGTTAAAGGCCCGCGGCCAGTTTAAATCGGCCTTTGGCGAGGCCCCCTCCGCCTGCTTACTGCCTGCCGCTGCATTCAATGAGGAAAACTATTCTCTGCTTGAGCAAACCGGTTTCAGTACCGTCTGCTCAATCGATTCACCTTCTTTCAAGCCTTCAAGCATCCCGGTTAATTGGTCCGGCAAACTGGATTTGAAGGGTTTGTACAGGTTACCGATCACAGGTAAAGTGGAGTTTTCATCTTCGCCATCCGGCCAGGGAAGCGCAGCTGGCAAGGCGGATCCCAATGCAGCACTTCTTGCGGCTATCAAATCAAGCCTCTCCACTTTAGACGTGGCCGTCGTTGAAATACAAGCAGCCTCCTTCCAGGGGAAAGATGGGAAGACAGACCCTGCCAAAATCGCGCAGCTGCCCGGGCTTATAAAATCATGCAGCAATCTTGGAGAGTTGACGACTTTCCAGAGCTGGTCCCGGTTCTCCTACGACATATTGACCATCCGTCCACAACAGCGGCCCTTACCGCCTTACAACGGGGGGCCTGTAATAATATTCAGGATGGATGACGTCTCCAAAGGTTATCTTGAGGATATCGATAAAGAGATCGTCAGGGTCTTTAGCGATAATGGGGTACCTGTTGACTGCGGCGTGGTCGCATTTGCCAACGGCAGCGATACGTTCGACATACCCTGGCTGCGGCAATATTTCGACCAGGGCTTAGTCGGCATAAGCGTGCACGGATATGACTGGACTTATTATCAGCTTGACACCACCAAGGAACTCCAATCGAAGAGAAGCCAACTCGATAACCCATGTATTACGGTTACCGCCTCTGAGATTGACATACCCAAGTCAGAGCTAACATACATGTATATCCGTTCCAATCTCATCAGGGCACGCGCCCAGTATTTCAAATACTACGGGGTAATGCCTGTGGCGTTTACAGTCCCTACGGATTTCTTCGATGAAACCGGCTACCGGGCAGTGGATGATGCCGGTTTCAAGGTTTTTTCTACCCAGATCATTACTGACCGTCACCCATCATCCACCATGCCGGTTGATTATTTCGGTAAGTACGATCCGAACGGCATGTACAGGGTCCCCACAGCCAGCGACGTCTGCATGTGGAGTGATAACTGCACCTGGGGTGACGTTGTAGATTTAGGCAAGAAGGCTACTATAAAAAACTACTGTCAATATCATGACGCATTTCAGGACGTATATGGGTATAATGACTATACTTGGAGTATATGTACCACGCTTGAAAAACTTGGGGTGACGGCAATAGGTGTTCATCCAAGCTGTTTTATTGGCAAAGACGGCAAACCTGATAGGCAGAAGCTGGAAAAATTGGATTCGCTGATAAAATGGTTTAAATCGTTTTCCACAATTATGACATTTGAACAGTGGTACCTGTATCAGACGTCGAAAGAATAAGGGGCGCCCCGCGGGCGGGACGCTTATGACCTGCCTTTGTACCAGGCTATATATTTATCAAGACCATCACTTAATGCGGTCAGCGGCCTGTACTTGAGGAGCTTCTCCGCCTTGTCCACGTTAGCCAGGCGGCTGAAAACCTCGATCTCCCGGGTCCTCCTGTGATCGTAGTCCACATGCCTGATATTTACCCTGCCGGACAAATTAAGCCGGTTAAGCACCAGGTCAGCAAGGTAATTGATTGACACTGCCTTACCGGTACCGAAGTTAAGCACCTGGTTAACTCCCCCATCCGTCACCCCGGTAAGAAGTGACATGCTGGCGCTGTCGTCAACGTATGTAAAATCGCGGGTCTGGTTCCCATCTCCGTAAACACGGATCTCCTCACCATTCAAAGCCCTGTTAACGAAACGGGACAACACGAAGCGATCGTCCTGGCGGGGACCGTAAACATTGAAATAGCGCAGGGCAGCATATTCAAGGCCATACTTCTGGTAATAGGCCTGGCAGAAATGTTCACCCATAAGCTTGGTCAAGGCGTAAGTAGACTTGGGGTTGAAAGGACCCTCCTCAACCATGGGTGCGATTGAATCACCATATACTTCCGATGAGGATGCAAAGATGAATCGCTTCACCTTGTTGCGGGCTGCAAGAGATATGACATTTGAAGTTCCCAATACTTCGACGTTCAGCAGGTTGACCGGCTCATCCTGTGTCTCTTCCACTCCCACCACGGCTGCAAGATGGAAAACAATATCCTGGGCTTCAAACATTGGCTCAATGGCACGGATGTCTGTAACATCCAGCCGGTGGATTGCCAGGTTCTTATGGCCTTCCAGGTATTCTATCTTGTTGCCGCACAGCATAGTGTCGATGACAGACACACGGGCGCCAAGGTCAAGCAGTTTTTCCACGAGGTGCGACCCGATAAATCCTGCACCTCCAGTGACCAGTACACGCTTACCGTCATATTTTTCTAAAATGTCGCTCATTACCGTTTTCCTGTAACCGTTAACTCTGTTTTAAAATGCCTTAGCCGCACACTCCTTAGAGCGGCTGATAATCAGCTCTTAGCCCCCTTGGCAGGCCCTGCGGTTAATTCAATCATAGAAGATGCTTCGGGTTTTTGATCCTGGGCGGTATCACCGATCCTGGTAACCCTCTCACGCTTGAGATAGGTGCCACCCGCCACGATTATATCTATCATGGCCTTGATCATAGTAAAATCAAGGAACTGCTTATACCCGATAATGAAAAGCGGTGAATATAGCGCCAGCTTGAGATCATCATCTGCCACCAGTATAGCAAGTATGGACAACAATACCTGCAGCGTGGCAAAGAGTACAAAGGCCATCACCAGCGTCATCCATTCGCCGTCAATGGCCATTAAGATTGAAGTAACGATAACAACCAGGCTGGCAAAAGGCACCAGCGTCATGGACAACAGCATATAAGGCAGAGTCAGCTTATTCATAATTCCAAACCTGGGGTTGAAAAAAGCGTCCCTGTGCTTCCAGAAGTTTTGAAAATCACCGCGGAACCAGCTCAAGCGCTGGCGGTAGACGTCGCGCAAAGTGTCGGGGGCCTCGGTATAACATACCGCCTCGTTGCTGCCGTGCAGTATTTGGTGAGATTTAAGCAGCTTGATGGTTATGTCGAAATCCTCGAGGAGGTAATCAGGATCATAAAAACCGGCCTCCTCGAGCGCCGTCTTGCGAAACGCGCTGAAAGCACCTGATGCAACAGTCAGGGAACCGAAATTCTCGAATGCCCTGCGCACGATCTGAATCTGGACGATGTATTCCAGTGCCTGCAGCTTGGTCAACAATTTACTTCGGTTAAATACCTTCAGGTTCCCCGCCACACCCGCCACCTTCGGATTTTCAAAGCCCCTGACCATCTCTGTTATGGCGGCACGCGCAATCATGCTGTCGGCATCCACGGTCATTATTATCTCACCCGAGGAAACCGCAATGCCCGTATTCAGCGCGGCGAATTTCCCGCCGTTGGGACGCCGCACCACCTTGACACCACGCCGGTTGAATTCACTGGCCACCGTATATGTATTATCGCTGGAACCGTCGTCGACCACTATGATTTCCTTGTTGGGATATTCAGCTTCGAGCAGGGTTTCAATCGTCCTTGCCACCACTTTCTCCTCGTTATATGCGGGGACGATAATACTGACACGCGGTTTATACGTGCTCGGCTGAAATACCTCCTTTGTCTGTCGCAACTTATGGAAAATGGCCAGTGGTACGGTAAGGAAATTGATCATCATGGTAAATATCAATGAAACCAAAAGCACGTGTATGAGGGCCGAGGGAACCACGTTCCAAAGAGTTACCACAAAAATTATGAAGATGACTACAAAGACCACAAGCAAAGATGTGAGGTTCTGCCATGGACTAGGTTTTGACTCCCTGACCTGCTTGCCTTTCACCAGCCTGGACAGAAAATGGAATACTATGATGATGATTAGTGCGCCGAGCGCTATCCAAACTGATTCGACGGGCATAAAATAGAATATGCCCATGAGCAGTATCAGGAAAAGGGCTGCAACAACAAAAATGGCAATGTTTTTCATGGCGCTTAAGTGGCTATTATCCTGTGTATACAGGGATATGGAATTAAACCGTAATGGGCAATCACGTCAATTTACGCAGGTCCTGCTGCTCTATTACGTCGATTCTTTGCTGCATGGCAAATTGCTTGGCCTGTGTGCTGATCTCCGTCAGACCAAGGAATACTTTATTGCGGATACCTGCATCGAAGGCCGCGGCATCGAACTTTGAAAGTTCATCCAGGCCTACAGGCTGGCCGGTTTCGTTGCCTATGCCGATGGCAACCGTCGGTACGACAATTTTATCATCACGCCTGGCAAAAATATCGAATATGTGTTCGATACCTGATTTGCCCAGAATCAATGCCCTCTCGTAAACTTCATAACCCCTGTTGCGCAGGAATCTCACAATGATGCCCCTCGCATTGGTCGCAACCGATCCGGTCCGGTTTTCTACCGCTTCCACCCTGCTCTGCATGCCGATATTGGAACGGTCAAGGTGGGTGATATCAGCGACCACGGTCGCAAGAGTTTTGGCTTCAAAAGCCCTGATCATCTGCCGGCCGGCGAAATTCAATGCCTCCTGCCCCAGCCTGGGAATGGCAATCACCACTTTATAGTTTATACCGATATCATAAGCGCGTGTGTCGAACTTGAAAAGCGCCTCAAGCCCGACCTCCGGTTCCCCTGTGGGGGCGACCAGGATACCTATACCAAGATTGATCTTGGTAATAATATCGTCCCTGATAGCAAGCACGTCCACCGTATGCACTGCACCGGAGCGTCCCGTCAACTGCGCCAGCTCATGGACCTGGTAGCCCTGGTGCTTGAGGAAGTCCACAAGCTGCGTCTTCGGTTTAAGCTGGAATTCCAGCCAGCCCTTTTTATCGGGGCTGAACTGGTATGAATATGCCTCAACTTCCCTCAATTCATCGGCCGCCCAGATTTTACGTGTTTTCATATTGCGCCATTTCACGACCGGCACGGTGGAAACCTCACTACAATCTTGGCACCTGTAGTGAATGCCAACGTTGCGGTAATCTGTGCCGATCAATCTCAAATCCTTGCGGCACTTGGGACAGACGTACCTGCTTTCCTGTTTGAAATCCCTGTCGAGTCCCACGTATCCGCAGGAAAAATGTTCCACGAGTTGCCCTTTGACTATATTGGACGAGTCACAGCGGGGGCACCTTTCGATTGGAACAAGTTGAAATAACCCGTCAGGGTCAATGTAAAATTTTTCATACGTTTGCTTGATCAATATACCACTGTTGGCGAGTGACTCGAGTATGTTTATGGTATCAACCTCGGAAGTGTCAAGCAGGCTGTTGACCGACGGGTAAGCGAACCCTTTCTTGTAGTTGAAATCGACAACAGGGTTGATATCGGGAAGCTTACCGCTAACCAGGGCATCCACGAGCTTGATAACCCTCGGGTCCTCGAGGACGGCAGCCCCTGCCTCTTCCGGGGCAAGCGGTGCCGGTACCCTGGCCACAGAAGCAGGTTGCTGCGCCGGAGGGTTGACTACAAAGGGTGCCGGCTTTTTAACATCCCGTCCAAGCGGGGGCACTACCACGTGTGCCGGCTCCTGCCCCTGAGGGGCCCCCTGTTTGGGAACAATTACTACCTGTTTTTCCGGCGGCTCCTCAAGTGGCTTTGCCGGGGCTGCCGACTGTACAAATGCCTGCTGTGCCGTTGCTGCCGGAGGCTGCACAGGCGATTCAACTTGCGTGGGCTCAGTCCGGGGCTTTGCGGTTACCTGTTCCCGTACGGGCTCTGCCTGTTCCTGGACATCTATTTTTGGTTCAACCGGAGCGGGAGGGCGCGGACTGTAAACCGGGCCGCGGACTTCAGGCTGCGCAGCAGCAGGAGGTTCGTAGGATGGCTCCGGTGTAGTTACAGGTCGCCGGTCTGCCGCCGGGGCATCCGCTTTTTTTTCTTCAGCCTTCGGCCTGGCAGGAATATCCTCAGGCTTTGCGGGGGCCACAACATTTTTCGGCGTAGTCGCCGCCACCGGTTTCACTGGCGCGGCTTCAACGCCCTCCTTCTCAGCACCAGGCCGCCTCAGGAGAGATTTAATACGCGCCAATAGCTCCCTGGGGCTGATAGGCTTGTGTAAATAAAGGTCGAAACCCAGTTCCTCCACGCGTGCCCATGCATCCGAGTCCGGGATGGTCCCGAGGAGAACGATCAGGGCTCCCTGCTGTTGCCTGACCTTGAGACATGCTTCATAGCCACTGACGTCCGACAACTCGTCGTCAATTACTATGACATCAAAGTTACTTTTATCCATCATCACCAGGCCATCAAGACAGCCCGATGCGCCATTCGCCTCAAGGCCGCTCTGCTGCAGTATCTCGATGTTCTTGTCTTTTAATACGTTATCACTTGACAGAAAGAGCACTTGACTCATATCCAGTCCCTCACGTTTTTTAAGCCCATATTTTTAATCTGCACTTTACAGATATTCAACCGCATTTTGAGCAATTTTATAACCGTTCTCTGCCTGGACAATTATTTGCGGGTTGTCCGGGTTATCCTCCAACTTTCCACGCAGGTGGCCTATATATTGCTGCAGGTGTGACGTCGAATCTGCATACTCAATACCCCAGATCTTCGTGAGTATATCTTCCCCGGACATGGCCCTGCCCTCATGCGCAATCAGATATTTCAACAGGTTTAACTCCGTTGCCGTCAGCTTAACCTGTTCACCGTCCTTCTTAACTGACCCCTTTGATAAGTCTACTTTGACCCTCTTTTCCACGGGTAGAGTTTTAGCCACTGCTGCCGGCTTATCAGCTATAGCCGCTTTCTTTTTATCGCCTCCCCATTTCTGGCGGTGCCGCAGCACTGCCCTGACGCGTGAAAGCAGTTCATTATGATTAAAAGGCTTGACAATATAATCGTCGGCCCCCATCTCCAGGCCCCTCACCTTGTCGGTCTCATCACCTCTTACGGTCAGAATAACGACCGGCATATCACTTTGACTGCGTATCTCCTTGAGGACCTTCATCCCGTCCATATCAGGCAATCCGAGGTCAAGTATGACCATATCAGGCTTCTCAGAGTTTATCAAAGACAGTCCTTCTGCGCCCCTGACTGCCTGGACTACAGTAGCTTCCGACATATGCATCTCGAATATCAGGCAAATTACCTCCCTGATATCCGCATTATCCTCAATAAGCAGGATTTTCGGCTGTCCCTGCATAAGGCTGTAGCTCCACGTTATTTTTCATGTATCGGCAGCGAAAAAGAAAAGATGCTGCCCTTACCGACCTCGCTCTGTACCCAGATTGCCCCACCGTGTAATTCCACAATTTGCTTGCTGATAGCCAGTCCCAATCCCAACCCCGGTATCCCCGACCTGTCCGTAGACGGGTGGTAATAGGGAACAAACAGCTTGCGTTTCTCTTCGTTAGGTATACCAGGCCCGCTATCCTGCACGTTGACAACCAGCCTGCTTCCATCTTTGTCTGCCCTGAGGAAGATCTGCCCGCCTTCCGGGGTAAATTTAATTGCGTTGGATAAAAGGTTGAGCAGCACCTGTTCGATGCGCTGGTCATCAGCATTAATTTTTATATAGGGGGCAACCTCCAAATTGAGAGTCTGCTTCTTCTGCTTGGCCAAAGATAATACCTGGTCAGCGACCTCAGCTGCCAGCATCGAAAAGTCGAAGTTCTTTTTTGCGATGCCATACGATTCATCCTTGTTCTTGGACAGGTTGATCAACTCGTTGAGACGGTTCTGCAGGCTGACCGAGCTGCGGGATATATTCTGGGCTAACTTCAATAGCATGGCCTCTTGTTTTTTTTCCAGTTCCTCAATCAGCAGGCCGGTGGAAGCGATTATCGCGGTAAGTGGTGTTTTTAATTCATGGCTCAGTGCACTCAAAAAGAGATGTGTGTGTGTGATCTCATCCTGTTGCCTGACAGCCTCGCTATCTTCAGGCCCGCTTTTAACCCTGCTGCATACTTCGGAGATGCTTGAACTGACGGCTGATATCAGCTTAAGCTCATTAATGGTAAAAATTCCGGCCTTGGTGGAAAACCCTCCAACCAGGCCCAACAGCTGTCCTCCCGAAATCACGGGAGAGGCGATAAACGACAGGTATCCATTGCCGACGGCTGATTCCCAACGGTAATTAGCGTCATTAGCCATATCGTTACAGAAAAGTGGTTTACGCGTTTGCGCGACCACACCTATCACATCGGTGCCCACAGTCACCGCCTCCAACTCCTTAATGATCTGGTCGGGCAAACCGTGCTGAACCACCAGCACCAGCGTCTTGTTGCCGGGACTGTATTTCTGCACCCAGCACACATCAAGGTCAATCACATTCCCGAGCTCCCAGAGAACACCGTCCAAAATCTCCCTGTCGGACAGGGAACTTGATACGATATCGGAGATGTCAGAAAGTACGTAAAGGTACTTGTTTTTATGTTGTCCCTGCTGTTGCATACTCATTTAGTCTCCATTATAGTAAATTGAATGAATATGTCAATTATGTTCACCTAAATCTCCTACCTTGCTGCTTATCGGTGCCGCTTTAATTTCAATCTATCGAACCCGTTTTGACATGGTTTCACCTCACGGCTAAACTATGCATAAATTTGATTGAATGGTAAATGAATTACCATGGGTGAGGGAAAATGGCACGGCCAGAACTAACGGTAAACGACCTGAGAAACCTGGAAAGCAGGATCCGGGACAAATCGGCCGACATAGGTGTCGTGGGACTGGGATACGTTGGGTTGCCCCTGGCACTGGCCTTTGCAGAGGCCGGGTTCAATGTGACCGGTATTGACTCAGACAAAGGGCGTGTCAATAAGATCATGCGGGGCACATCTTACCTGCTGGATATAGAATCAGCGCGGCTGAAAAAAGCTGTTGCCAGCGGACGTTTAAAGGCGACCATCAGTCAATCGAACCTGCGCAGGGTAGATACCATTATTATTTGCGTTCCAACCCCCCTGACCAAGACCAAGGAGCCTGATCTCACTTACATTGTAAGTGCTACCAATGATATAGCCCGTTTCCTGCGCCTGGGTCACCTGGTTATCCTGGAGAGCACAACCTACCCGGGCACTACACGGGAGATAGTGCTGCCGATACTGGAATCCACCGGACTCAAGGTGGGTGTGGATTATTTTCTGACCTTCTCCCCCGAGCGCATAGACCCGGGAAGCCGCAAATTTACCATCCGGAACACCCCGAAGGTTGTCGGCGGCATGGAACCCACCTCAACTAAACTTGCTGCGCTGCTGTACAAGCACGTATCTGACAGCGTACTCGAGGTTTCCACGCCGGAAGTGGCCGAGATGGACAAGGTCTTCGAGAACGTATTCCGCAGTGTTAATATCGCCCTGGTAAACGAACTTGCCAAGCTTTGCGAAAAGATGAACATCAACGTCTGGGAGGTTATCAAGTCCGCCTCGACCAAACCTTTCGGTTACATGCCATTCTACCCCGGCCCGGGTGTAGGGGGGCACTGCATACCCCTTGATCCGTACTACCTCGCAAGCAAGGCCAAGGAGTATTTTTTCCACACCAGGTTCATCGAGTTGGCTGCCGAGATAAATGAAACGATGCCTGAATACGTTGTCGAGCGGATCGTGGGGGCGCTCAACACACGCAGTAAAAGCGTCAAGGGGGCCAAACTGCTGATCCTGGGAGTGGCCTATAAAAAAGACATCGAGGACCTCAGGGAGTCACCCGCGTTGAGGGTGATCGAACTGCTTCTCGAAAAGAAGGCCACGGTCCATTACCACGACCCTTACATCACGGACATCAAGGAGGGAACCCACAGGCTCAAGTCGATCAAGCTCGAAAAGAAAGCTCTGAGCTATTACGACTGCGTGGTGATACTGACCGACCACAGCTGCTTTGATTTGAAATCTATCGTAAAGGACTCAAAGCTGGTATTCGATACGCGCGGATGCACTCTTGGCATCTCCTCCGCCAACATCATCCGACTCGGTGAGTAGCGGGTGTTTACCGGTTAAAAGCGCCAGCACATCTTGCATAATGGATGCCTGACCGATGAATGTACATGAATTGATCGAACTTGCCGTGGCCAATAAGGCCTCCGACCTGCACCTGAATGTCACGTCCCCTCCAACCCTCCGCATCTACGGAAACCTGGTGCCGGTACAGGGGGTCCCACTCTTGACGGCTAAAGATATCCAGGAGGCCTTCGAGGAGGTTGCCACGGCTGAAAAACGAAGGGACTTTGCCGCCAGCCATGACATCGATTTTTACTACAGCATACCGGGGCTAGCCCGCTGCAGGATCAATGTCATGCAGCAGAGAAACACCCTTAGCATGTCGGTCAGGATAATACCTTTCAATATCCCCACCATTGAGGAACTGAACTTACCCCCCGTGATACGCGATCTTATTCTCAAGCCGACAGGGTTAATACTGATCACAGGGCCAACGGGCAGCGGGAAGTCCAGCACAATCGCAGCCATGATCAATTACCTCAATGAAAACCTGGAACGCAACATCATCACGATTGAAGACCCCATCGAATACGTACACACCAACAACAAGTGCCTCATATCTCAGAGAAACCTTGGCGAAGACACGGAGTCATTTGATAGTGCCCTGATACATGCGCTGCGCCATGACCCTGATGTCATCGTGGTCGGTGAGATGAGGGAGATGAATACCATGCTCACAGCCATAAGGGCGGCTGAAACAGGACACCTGGTACTTGGCACGCTGCACACCTCTGATGCTTCTCAGACCGTCAACCGCATAATAGACATGTTCCCGGCCAACCAGCATGACCAGGTACGCAGCGAACTGGCGCAGATACTAACGGCAGTTGTCTGCCAGACCCTCATACCCCGCGCGGACGGCAAGGGCCGGGTGCCTGCATGCGAGATCATGGTCGTCAATAACGCCATCAGGAACACTATCCGCGAGGGACGCATCCACCAGCTGTACAGCCTCATCCAGGTTTCAAGCAAAGAGGGGATGCAGACGCTGAACCAGGCGCTGTCGGCGCTTATATCCTGCGGCACCATCAGCGAAGACCAGGCATTTGTCATTTCCAACATGCAGGAGGAATTGAAAACAATGCGCCACTCCTACCACTGCACGTAAACTGCACACGCCGGAGTGGTTATGCCTGATACCCGCCTTACCGCAGCGCGGCTTTTCTCACCTTGTGATCTATTATCGACTCCACCAGCCCGGGGAACATCCTTTTCATAAAATACATGTACCTTGTGCCGGCGCCCGGCAGGATGAGAAACTGTCCACTGCCCATGCCATTTATCACGGCCCCGGCGACATCCGGCGGTTTCATAACAGAGGCAGTTGAGGAAATAGCCCGGGTCTCCATGGGCTTGATCTTGCCCGCCCTCTCCAGCATGGGTGTATCGACATCCGGCGGGCAAAGCACAGAAACATTGATATTAAACCGCTTCAATTCGCTCCTCAAAGCCTCGGAAAAGCCTACTACTGCAAACTTGGATGCGCTGTAGGCGGTCATGCCGAAAACGCCGATATAGCCGGCCACGGATGACACGTTAATGATAGAGCCGCCCCGTTCTTTCATATGGGGCAGCAGGATGGAAACAGTGTTCCAGGTCCCGTTCAGGTTTATACGCATAATTTCATCGAACCTGGCATAAGGGATATCTTCAAATTTCCGGGGATGGGAAACCCCCGCGCTGTTTATGAGGATGTCCGGGCCGCCGAAATCCGCAACTGTCTTGCTCAGCAAATTTTCGGCCTGTTCACGCATCGAGATATCAAGACTGACAGCCATGAAGCGCTGTTTTTGTGAAACCCTGCTGCGTTCAATCTCCCGGAGCGCACTATCAAGTTGCTGCTGTCCGCGGGCGAAGATCACCACGTCGGCACCCCTGGCAGCCAGCAGTTCTGCGCAGGCCAGGCCTATACCGCTGGACCCGCCGGTGATGTAAGCGATTTTTCCGCTGAATTCCTTAAACTTCATGGGATCCGGTTGCTCAACCCAGGTCCACCAGGTTCTTCATGCCCGCGCGCAGGCGTGAAAGCTGAATAAAGTGCGTCGGGTTGATAAAGAGCTCGGTCAGGTTGGCTATCTCGTCGATGGTCGCACCCTTCTTGAGCAGGTAGAGCAGGTACTGGAATGAGTCCTTGCCACCATAGCCCACATGCTGGGCACCCAGGAACTTGCGTGTCTTTGCATCATAGATAATCTTCTGGAACCCGGACAGGTCGGGCCACTGGTGGGCGTACTGCATGGCGCCCTCGCACAGGGGCAGGGGCAGCCAGTTCTTGTATCCCTGTATGGGCATCCTGACCACGAATACCTGCCCTACCTTCTCCCTGGCTTCTTTCTCCGTCATGCCGACCCAGGTGGTCTCGTAGAATGTGTGCAGTGTATCGGCGAACAGCTCTGTCTCAAATTCAGCGGGGGAGCCAAGTATATTTTTAGCCGCCATCATTCCGCCCTGCCTGGCCTTCCACATCTCCATGACCCCACCCGTGATATCACCGCTGGCATATACCCCGGGCACGTTGGTAGCCATGTGCCTGTCCACTATTATCTCTTTCTTGGGACCGGCTTTGACCCCGATTGAAGTGACGATCTCCGAGCGCGGCGTGCAACCTGTTCCCAGGTAGACCAGGTCAGCCTTGATTATTTTTTCCACGCCGTCCTTCCCCTTGACCGTCACCGACTTGACCGAGCCGCTCCCGTTGATGGAAACCAGGGTAGTCTCATCAAGCACCGGCAGGCCCCTCAGTTTCATCATGCGCAGCGTGTATTCACGCACATCATCGTCGATGGGGAACTGGCTGAGGGCCGGCAACATCTCCACTACGGTGGTGTTGCAGCCGACAGCGTTGAAAAAGCAGGCCCAGGGCAGACCGCTCTTGGAAGCGCCCACCACCACCACATCTTTGGGCTCGTAATCAAGCTCGAGAAAATCCGCATAGGTATAAACGCCCTTGAGATTGGTCCCCGGCACCGGCGGCATTGACGGCCCGGCGCCCGCCGCCACGATGATGTTCTTTGTTTTAAACTCTCCCTTGCCCGGCACTGTTACCGTATGCGGGTCAAGTACGGATGCCCGCTGGTTGAGTAAAAACTGGAGCTTGAGTTGCTCCTTGCTCTGGTGGAACATGAAATCAAATACATATTCGCGGCCGATGATGTAGTCCCTCAGCACGGGCAATATCTCTACTTTGCCGTTTTTCCTGGGAAACTTGGGCCAGTATTCTTTCTTATCCCAGATGCGCGCCTTGTCCAGTTCAACAGCTATCTCGTAAAGGTAGTGGTGCAGCACGCAGGCGTTCTTGCAGCACTTGCCGCCAAGGTGGTTGTCGGCCTCGATGGTAAGCTGGTTGCCGCCCATGGCGCGGAAGTATGACGAACCGAACCTCCCCGAAGCCCCCCCTCCAATAAAGATGGCGTCCCATTCCTTTGTGGTTGAATCATAATTATCGTACGGCCTTCTGTTATCGTAAAAAGTTGTCATGCTCTCACTCCTGTATCTTAATCAACCATGGTTCAGTCTTTCAATACGTGCGTTACAGTACGCACGCAATCCAGCTTATTACAGGTCGTCTCCATCTTTTCGAAGTCCCTGAAAGCCAGTCCGAAATTGTCCGCCCCCAGCTTGACCTTGCAGACAAAGCATTTGAGTTTGCCGGCAACCAGGTTGTCCCAGATCCCCAGGTATTGCAGGTGGTCCTTGATTTCGCCCTGATAAGACTGCAGACGCATCTTACGCCTCCTGATATATGTTATTTATAAGTACTTTTACTTGACGTAGAACCGGGGCCTGACCCTGGTCCAGAAGGACGGGCAGGCCATTACCCTGGGATTCTTGCCGACAATTTTCTCGGCAATTTTCATCGCTTCGGCGAAATTTTTAGCAGGTGTGCAGCCGACGTCGCGCGCCGAACCGGGTCCGCCCGTGCCGCTGACCTGCACCTGCGCCAGGGGATTGTCCATGCCCGGCACACCCGCCATGATAATTTTATTGGCGTGGTTAAGGGCGTACTCGCTCTCGTACATCAGCCAGAAGCCGTGCACCGGCGCATAGGCATAGCCGTACCTGTATTTGAAGATGAGGTCCTCGCGGTGCATGAACTCTTCTTCGTAAATAGAGAGCTCCTGCATATTAAAGCAATTGCGGTAGAGGTCGAGTATCTCTGCATACGAGGGGTGCGACCTGTCATCCATGGTCCCGTCGCAGTGCGCCAGCGCAATGACAACACCACCCTCCCTCAGCAGCGGCTTGTTGACCCACATGCGCACGGGGGCGCAGGCTGCGGCCAACGCTATTAAAGGATTGCTGGTCTCTCCATAGAGAGAGTAGCGGGGCACACCGTAAATAAGCACGTCGGCCTGGGGCACCTCCATGTGATAGATGCTCTCGGCAAATTTCCAGGTAGGCTGGTTGATCTCGGGCGAATAGCCGGCGAAAACACCGGCCGGGGCCCCGCCCGCGCTGGGGACGACGTCAACGTAAAATACGCGCTTGCCCGTGAATTTTTCGATCTGCGCCATGATTGCTTCCTTGTGGGAACGGTACATCATGGTGTGCTGGTCGCCATGGCAGGAATCAGGATGGCCGACCACGGGAAAGCCGTGTGTAGAGGTCATACTGCGCGTGCTGGGAAAGCCGATAATGACGCCTGTGCCGGTCATCCCACCCCAGTTTGAAACCACGACTGTACCCGTATAAATAAAAAGCTCGGAATCCTGCAGCGCCCGGTTGTACTCTACGTAATCGCCCAGGGACGAAGTGCCCATGTAAACCAGGTTCTCGGGGTCATGGCAGTCATGGTTCAGCACCCTCGAGGCACTGCCAGCGGGGGCGAACCTGTCATATATGGCCGGGCCCAGGTAAGCCCTCAACTGCGGGGCGGTCCACTTACAGTGATTGCCGCTGCCGCACAGCAAATAGATATTTTCCTCTTTTACCCCGGCTTTAAGCAGTTCTTCAATAATGATAGGGATAATCATCTGGCGGGGCTTGCCCGGCCTGGAAGGGTCATCGAAACCGATGGTGACCCTGCCGTTGCGTGCCTTTTTGGCCAGTTCCGCCAGGGGAGGCGCGCCGATGGGCTTTGCGATGGCCTCCCGTATGGCTTTCTCGGGGTCCTGCAGCACCGGGGGATTGGGGATCTCACCGATCACAGTATCTCCTGGCACCTCGATGTCTATCTTTTTGTCCCAGTAATCTGCCTGGATGATTTTATTGCTCACCGTTATCCTCCTTAGAAAATAAGATAGACCGGGATTAAACTCCTGGCCACGTTCAAAAGCGGCTTCATAATATCACAGCAACGGCATCAAACCAAGCCACCGGGCCCATGCCACGGGTACTATACAAATTATACAAATATTGTATAATTTAATCAATTGTCCGTTGCTGTTATAATTTGCCTGACCGGGTGTATGCAATGAAACCTGTATTCAGACCGCTGACCACTATTATCCTGGCGTGGCTGTTGTTCATCTCGATTTGCAGCCTGCCCGGTTGCGCACCTGCTGCGCCATCTACGGTACGCATCGGGTACCTGCTGGGCGACCTTCACCAGTTGCCCTTTTTCGTAGCGCAGGACAAAGGTTTTTTCGCTGAAGAGGGGTTAAACGTGGAGGTGGTCGGTCCATTTGAGGCCGGGCCTGCCGAGATGGATGCCCTGGCGGCCAACCAGGTCGACGTGGGCTATGTCGGGGTGGCGCCGGCCGTGATGGCGGCAGCGCGCAAGGTCCCTCTTTCCATCGTGGCGGGTGTCAACCTGGAGGGGTCGGGCCTGGTAACCGGTAAAGATATCAAAAACGTTGCCGAGCTGAAATCCAAGAAGGTAGCCACCCCCGCCCCCGGATCGATACAATACGTAATGCTCGGCATGCTGCTGGCGGGCAATGATTTAAGTTTCAGCGATGTCGAGCTTTTCCCCGGCACGGTCAAGCCCCCGGACATGCCGCAGTCCCTGCAGACCGGGCGCATCGACGGGTACTTTGTCTGGGAGCCCTTTGTAGCCAAGTCCGTGGTGGGAGGGTACGGCAAGGTACTGGTAGCATCCAAGGACATCTGGCCGGGACATCCTTGCTGCGTTATCGTGACAGCGGGTAATTTCGGCCGCCTAAATAACGCCACCGTGGAATCCGTAATACGCGCGCACCGCAAGGCCATCGATTTTATAGCGGCCAACCCGGCCGAGGCTAAAGTCATCGCCGGCAAGTGGACCAAGCTGGACCCCGCCGTCATCGACGACGCCTTCCAGCGCGTTAAATACACCTACTCCCTGAACAGGGACGACGTCAGGAAGTTTGTCAGCGAGATCATCAGCCTGGGTGAAAGCGGGGCCATCAAGCCAATCATAACGGCCAGCGATGTCCCCGATTTGGACAAATTTGTCGATACAGTTGTGGATACCAAATATCTTCAGAGGTGAAGACACGCGTCCTTTACGGCTTATTTCGATCCTCCTGTTCCTCCTCATCTGGGAGGGGGCGGCCCTCCTGGCCAACCTGCCGCAGCTTTTCCCCACTCCCATAGCAGTCGTCACCGCCCTGGGTCAACTCCTGGTCTCGCCCGGACCGCCCGGGGTTGAATGGGCCGGGGAATTGATGGGCAATACACTTATCAGCCTGTGGAGGGTCATCGTCGGTTTCTCACTGGCTGCCGTGACCGGGGTATTGCTCGGCATCATCATCGGCTGGTGGCGCAATGCACGCGACCTGATCGAGCCCGTTGTCGAATTATTGCGGCCCATACCTCCATTGGCCTGGATACCGCTGGCCATGCTGTGGTTCGGGCTTGGCTTTAAGCCGGCGGTCTTCCTAATCTGGCTGGGTGCATTTTTCCCCATCGTGCTCAACACGGTACTCGGCATGGAGAGCACGCCGCACAAGCTGACTGAGGTGGCCAGGACGCTGGGCGCCGGACCATGGCAGGTGCTTTTCAAGGTAGGTGTGCCTTCGGCGGCCCCCTCGATCATGGCGGGCCTGCGCATCGGCATCGGCATCGGGTGGATGTGCCTGGTGGCGGCCGAGTTGACGGGTTCCAACTCCGGCCTCGGTTACATGATAATGTATTATTACTCCACCATGGAGGCAGCCAAGACAGTGGCCGGCATGCTCATGATCGGCATAGTGGGGTTCCTTATGTTCATCGGACTTAAAAAACTCGAGGACAGGATACTTTTCTGGAAGGCGGCATGAGCGGAAAAAAGCTTGTTATCGAAAATATTACCAAGACCTTCCTTGAGAAAAAGGGCGGCAAGAGCACCGTGGCCCTGCGCGATTTCAGCCTGGAGATAGCAGACGGCGAATTCGTCTGCCTGGTGGGCCCCTCCGGCTGCGGCAAGACCACACTGCTCAAGCTTGTAGCCGGCCTGGAGCAGGCCAGTTCAGGGTCCATCTGCCTGGACGGCAAGCCGGTAAGCGGGCCGGGCCCGGACAGGGGCCTGGTCTTCCAGGATTTTGCCTTGTTCCCATGGAGGGACGTAACGGCCAACGTGGCATTCGGCCCCGAGGTGCTTGGAGTCCCCCCGGAAGAACGACTGCGCACCGCCCGGCAGTGCATCGACCTGGTCGGGCTGTCGGGCAGCGGCCACAAGTACCCGTCCGAGCTTTCCGGCGGCATGAAGCAGCGGGCAGCCATTGCCCGGGCCCTTGCCAACAACCCCAAAGTGCTGCTTATGGACGAGCCCTTCGGTTCCCTTGACGCGCAGACACGCAGCCAGATGCAGAACGAGTTGCTGCGCATCTGGCAGGACAATAAAAAAGCGGTGGTTTTCGTCACGCACAGCGTGGAGGAGGCGGTTTACCTGTCAAACCGGGTGGTGGTGATGACGGGCAGCCCGGGCACGGTCAAACGGATTTACAATGTGGGACTGCCCTACCCGCGCTCGCGAGCCGACGGCGTTTTCATCTCCCTGCGTGAGGAAATAACGGGCTGCCTGTCCGAGCAGTGCAGTTAACAGCAAAATAGTCTATTATTATTAATCAGGTCAACAATATCGGGCAGGAGGTGAAAATACAGTTGCATTCAGTCTGGTCAACCGTCTTGTAGCTGGATCACCGGATCATCTGAAATTTACTGCTTGGAGGTTAGAAGTTGGACAGTGCTAAAGGTAAACCTGTAACAATAGTTCCGCCCAGGAGCCGCGGCTATATCGGCTATTTAGTCGTGCTCATGACCATAGTAGCCCTGATGGACTGGTATATATCGACCATCAAAACAACCGCCCTCCCTTACATACTTAAAGAATATAGTCTGACCCCGGCCCAGTTCTCCTGGACAGAATCCCTCTTCCTCATCCCCACTTTCCTCGTATTCCTGCTCAACGGGCTGAACGATATTATAGGCAGGAAGTGGTCGATTTTTATATTAATGCTGCTCATGGGGTCTTCCTGTATCTGCATAGTGTATTTCACACCCTCGTTCTTGATGTTCATGGCGTTTTATGCCGTTGCCATGCTCACCACGGTCTCAAATATGTGGGCAATCCCCATCGGCGAGGAGGCAAAGGCTGCCAACCGCGGCAAGATGGTAGCGCTGGTATTTACTCTCGGTATGCTCCCCCTGAGCGCCATCCTGCCTTCCATCCTGGTAGATAAGATGGGCCTGGATTGGAGATGGATGTACGGCGTAATGTTCTTCATGATGATGATCGGTATCGTATTGTGGTTTTTCATGAAGGAAACCCAGCGCTATGACCAGATCAAGGCCGAGCGCAAGGCCGGCACCAGGAAAGAGCATATATTTGGCCTGGGGGTGATAACCAAGGAGGATGCCAAGTATATCGCCATCGGTTCGCTCATGTGGATATGCTGGCTGCTCTCCCAGTTCCTCTTCTTCTGGGCAGGTTATTTTTTCATGGAAATCAAGGGAATGACCCTTCAGCAGTGGACCAACGGCTACCTGCTATGGGCAATGTTAGCCATGCTGGTCGGTGGAATACTGGGGGGCCTGGCACTGGACAGGATAGGCAGGAAACTGACTTTCGTCATCGGGTGCATAGGCATGGCAATCAGTATTGCGCCCATAGGTGTTCTCCCGGATTCCATGTTGCGGATTGCTATTATTTTCGGCGGCTTCTTCATTGCTTTTTCCTATTCATGGATTGTTGTCTACATCCCTGAGATTTTCCCCACGGAAAGAAGGGGTTCCTGCCTGGGTTGGACCACGACCATCACCCGCACATCCTACGTGCTCGGTCCCATATTGGCGGCCATTTTATTAACGTTATCTCCCAAGATGGAGTGGTTCTGGGTTATAGCAGGCGCGATCATGATCATCCCGGCGGTCAGCCTGATGCTGATCAAACCTTATGAGACGAGAAACAAGGAACTTGAAGAGATAGAATACAGGCTTTAGGCCGGTTTACAGGACCACTTAAAGATCGCATGCACTGCTGCAAAAACCCCCGGGCAGCAGTGCATCGCGTTACAGGGCAGAATAGCCGCAACCAGGGAGGAAAAATACCATGAAAGGCAAAGATAAAACGGCCTGTAATGTTGCTGTAATCGGCGCCGGCACAATGGGTCCCGGCATTGCACAGGTGTTCGCCCAGGCAGGCTGCCTGGTCGTACTCATAGATATCGATAAGCTTGCGCTTAAGCAGGCGCGAGAACGCGTTAAATCCAGTGTAAACGCGTTCAGGCAAGCCGGCATTTACGGCGCGCGCAAGGCAGCAGCAACATTATCCAACATCAGTCTCACGCCCGACCTTGCCGCCGGACTCAAGTCAGCTGATTTTATAGTTGAAGCGATCGGCGAAAATATGGAGCTGAAAAGGTCGCTTTACAGGAAAATCGAGAGGCTTGCCCCGGCCGGGGCCATTATAGCCAGCAATACCTCCACCTTCTCCATCAACGACCTGGCAAAGGGCTCAAAACGGCCGGGCAAGTACATGCTCACGCACTTCGTAAATCCCCCGCACGTCATACCCCTGGTCGAAGTGGCGCGCGGAGAGAAGACTTCCGATGAAACCTACAAGTTCACGCTGGCCCTGCTCAAGCGGGCGGGCAAGCGTCCCCTCATACTCAAGAAAATGATACCCGGGCACCTGATCAACAACTTCAACTTTGCCATCTTGAGCACCGCCCTGGGTTTCATGGGACAGGGCATCGCCTCCATAGAGGACATCGACCGTGCCCTCACCGAGGCGCTCGGCCCGCGTTACTCCATAATGGGCCCTTTCAAGACGATGGACCTGCTCGGTCTCAATATCATCTGGCAGTCCGTGACCTCCTTTGACCCCAATGCCCACAATGACCCTCGCATCAAAGAGCTGAGAAAACTCTACGAGGCAAACAAGTTGGGTATGAGAAGCGGGGCAGGGTTCTATGACTACAGCGATAAAACATATTTCGATACGCTCAACTACTATAACCACAGGATTTTAGAAACCTATAAAACAGCACAGGAAAAATAGTCCGGCGGCCTTTGCCGGGCAATAATTTACCGGGATATAATTGACCGCTTTCAGGCATTATGGAACTCCGAAGCTTACTTGAAAAGAACAAATTGGTCATCCTGCAAAAGTGGCTGGCTGCGATCTGCGATACCTACCCGGCCGGCACTGCCGGATTCATCAGCGTCAGCAATGATATGTTCGCCAACCCGGCCGGTCACACCGTCGCAGCCAACGCTGAACGTATACTGGATGGACTGATCGGGGGTGAGGATACGGCCTCACTGTCGGCCAGCCTTGAGCCGATCATGCGCATCCGCGCAGTGCAGGACTTTACCCGGGACCAGGCAGTATCTTTCATCAGCAGCCTGAAAACTGTTATAAGCGTTCAGCTTGAGCCCGGGATACGCAGGTATGACCTCGGGCATGAATGGGAAGAGTTGCAGGCAAGGATCGACAACCTCTCTCTCCTGGCTTGCGGGATACATGCGGAGATGAAGGAGAGGATACGGCATATCCGCATGACAGAGATCGAGAAACGTGAAAAGTTCCTGGAAAAGCTAACAGGAAGCCGGACCCTATGAACGCAGTGACCAAAATAGTCTGCCCGCTGGCCCTGGTGGCGTTCATTGCCCTGCTGCCGCTGTTTACATTGTTCGGCCAGGGTACAATATTTGTCTTCGCGGTCGTCATACCCTACCTGGCGCTGACCCTCTTTTTCACCGGTTTCATTTACCGGGTCGTGCGCTGGGCGCAGTCGCCCGTACCTTTTAACATCCCCTCCACCTGCGGGCAGGAATCCTCGCTCAGTTGGGTGAAAAGCGACAAGATCGAAAGCCCCTGCTGCAACTGGGGCATAGCGGGCAGGATGGCAATGGAGGTATTGCTCTTCCGCTCGCTCTTTCGCAACAACAATATGCAGCAGGCGGGCGAACAGAGGCTGGTCTACGGCGGCAGCCGGTGGCTGTGGCTGGGCGGCCTGGCCTTCCACTGGTCCCTGCTCATAATCCTGGTGCGCCACCTTCGCTTTTTCACCGAGCCGGTCTTTGCGCCGTCACTTTGGATCTCCACGGTAGACGGGGTGCTGCAGCTGGCGCTGCCGGCCCTTTTCATCACGGATTTCATAATACTTATCGCAGTATCGTACCTCTTTGTGAGGCGCCTGTTATCCGGACGAGTCCGCTATATCTCGCTGCCATCGGATTACCTGGCCCTCTTCCTCATACTGGCAGTGGTGGTCTCGGGCGTCCTCATGCGCTCGGTCTTCAAGGTAGACCTGGTGGCCGTCAAGGAACTGGCCATCAGCGTGATCACCTTCGGGCCGGCGGTCCCTGCTGCGGGCATCGGCCTGCCCTTCTATATCCACCTGCTGCTGGTCTGCGCGCTTATCGCCTATTTCCCCTTCAGCAAGATGATGCACGCCGCCGGCATACTGCTCAGTCCCACGCGCAACCTCAAGAACGACAGCCGGGCCGTAATGCGGGTAAACCCCTGGGACCGGCCGGTCAGGGTGCACACCTACGCCGAATACGAGGACGAGTTCAGAAAGCCAATGATCAAGGCAGGCATCCCTGTCGAATTGGAGAAATCGCCTGCGGAGCAATAATGGCAGATAAAAAAATCGGGCCCGGGGAGATGGCCAGGGTAGATTACCGTCCCCCCCGCCGGGACTGGATGGAGCCGTCCGTCGAGTTTAAAAAGGGCTCCTACTGCTATGCCGCCCCGCTCAAGAACCAGGAGCAATTACAGCTGCCCAACCCGCGCCAGTGGAACGTGCAGGACCCCGACTGGAAGCTGCCGCCCGATTTCAAGCAGGTCATATTAAACGGCATGAAGGACCGGCTGGAGAAATACCGCTCCTGGAAATTGTACCTCGATATATGCGTGCGTTGCGGGGCCTGCTCGGACAAGTGCCACTACTTCATCGGGTCGGGCGACCCCAAGAACATGCCGGTCATGCGGGCGGAACTGCTGCGGTCGGTGTACCGCCGCTATTTCACCGTCGGCGGCAGGCTGTGGGGAAAGCTGGCCGGCGCCAGGGACCTGGACGAACAGGTAGTCAAGGAGTGGTACTACTACTTCTACCAGTGTTCAGAGTGCAGGAGGTGTTCGGTCTACTGTCCCTACGGCATCGACACCTGTGAGATAACCATGATGGGCCGTGAATTGCTCAACCTGGTGGGCTGCACCCCCGAGTGGGTGGTGGGCCCGGCAGCCAACTCCTTCCGCACCGGCAACCACGTGGGCATACCGCCACACGCCATGAAGCAGAGCCTGGAATCCGCGCAGGACGATATAAAAACCATCACGGGCATCGACGTGGATATACCCATCAACAAGAAGGGCGCCGAGATACTCTTCGTCACGCCGTCGGCCGATTTCTTTGCCAGTCCCGCCTGGTACACGCTGATGGGCTACCTAATGCTCTTCCATGAGATCGGCCTGGACTATACATTCAGCACCTACGCCTCGGAGGGCGGCAACTTCGGGCTCTTTCACTCGGCTGAACTGGCCAAGAGCCTCAACGCCAAGATATACGCTGAGGCCGAGCGTTTAAAGGTCAAATGGGTGCTGGGCGGCGAATGCGGGCACATGTGGCGCGTCATCCACCAGTACATGGACACATTCAACGGTCCGCCGTCCTTCCTGGAAGAGCCGGTATCGCCCGTGACCGGCACCAAATTTGAAAATGCCATCTCGACCAAGATGGTGCACATCTGCGAGTTCACCGCAGACCTCATACACAGCGGCAAGCTCAGGCTCGACCCCGCGCGCAACGACAAGTGGAAGGTGACCTTCCACGACTCATGCAACCCGGCACGGGCCATGGGCCTATTCGAAGAGCCCAGGTATATAATCAACAAAGCCTGTAATAATTTTTATGAGATGCCTGAGGGGACCATCAGGGAGCGCACCTTCTGCTGCGGAAGCGGGGCCGGCCTGGGTCCCGACGAAAATATCGAGGTGCGCCTGCGCGGCGGTTACCCCCGTGCCAATGCTGTACAATACGTCCGGCAAAAGCACGGCGTGAACCTGCTGGCCTGCATCTGCGCCATCGACAAGGCTTCCTTCCCGCCCCTGCTGGAATACTGGGTTCCCGGCGTGGAGACGGCAGGGGTACATGAGTTGCTGGGCAACGCCCTGGTCATGCAGGGCGAGAAACACAGGGAGACCGACCTGAGGGGTGAGCAATTGACGGCAAATTCGATTGCAGAAGGCGGGCAACAAAGTGTATGACAAGGGCAAGATAATCGGCGGACTGGCCATCTTCCTTTGCATAGCCAGCTTTCCCGCCTGGTACATGGCCGCCAGCGGCAAGGCCGATTACCGTCCCAACCCCGTCTTGCCGGTCAGCGAAAACCAGTGCGTGGAATCGGCGCAGTACATGCGGGAGTACCACATGCAGCTCATGCAACAGTGGCGCGACCAGGCGGTGCGGCAGGGCGACAGCACATATATATCCAGCGATAACCGCACCTTTGACATCAACCTTACGGGCACCTGTTTAAAATGCCATACCAGCAAAGCCGAATTCTGCGACCGCTGCCACAACTATACAGGCACTGCCCCCAACTGCTGGGACTGCCACAACGTGCCGCCTGCGCAGGCGCCGCCACAGGTAACACCATGAGTGATATGAAGTTCGATCGACGTTCATTCCTCAAGCTGACTGCGCTGGGCCTGCTGGCCCTGGCGGCCAGGCCGGCCATCGACCTGATATCGAAGCCGTCCATTGCCAGGGCGCTCAGCGGCCCTGCCACCGGCAAACGACTGGCCATGGCCGTCGACCTCAAGGCCTGCACCGCCGCAGACGGCTGCGTTGCATGCATAGCCGCCTGCCACCGCGTGCACAACGTCCCGGACATCGGCAACCGCAAGGAGGACATCCGGTGGCTTTCGGAGGTCGGCTACAACCAGGCCTTCCCCGACCAGGATAACCAACTGGTCGCGGAACCATTGAAGGACCGCAGGGTGCTGATACTGTGCAACCACTGCGACAACCCGCCCTGCGTGAAAGTGTGCCCCACCCAGGCGACGTGGAGACGGGACGACGGCATAGTCATGATGGACTACCACCGCTGCATCGGCTGCCGCTACTGCATGGCGGCCTGTCCCTACGGTTCACGCAGCTTCAACTGGCGCGACCCGCGCCCTTATGTAAAAACCATTGACAATGGCTATCCAACCCGCACCAGGGGCGTGGCCGAGAAGTGCAACTTCTGCGAGGAGAGGCTGGCGGCCGGGCTGCAGCCTGCCTGCGTGGAAGCCTGCAGCAGCGGCGCGCTGACATTCGGGGACCTCAAACCCGGCACAGGGGTGCATAAATTGATCTCATCCCAATTCAACCTGCGCCGCAAAGCAGAACTGGGCACACTGCCGCAGGTTTACTATTTGCCGTAGGTACTATATTGATAGAGAACATACTGCGAGGCGGGAAAAGATACTGGCTGCTTGTCAGCGGCCTGCTGTTAATTATGGCCGCCGGCCTGGTCGCCTACCTTCAGCAGTGGAACACCGGCCTGGCCGTGACCGGCCTGGGCAGGGATATCTCCTGGGGTCTTTACATAGCCAATTTCACATTCTTCGTCGGCGTGGCTGCCTCCGCCGTCATGCTGGTCATCCCCTATTACCTGCACAACGGCAAGGAGTTCCGCCGCATCATAATCCTGGGCGAGTTCATGGCCGTGGCTGCCTGCCTGGTGGCAATTACCTTCATCGTGGTAGACCTTGGCCAGCCGGCCAGGCTATTCAACATCATCCTTTACCCCTCGCCCAACTCGGTCATTTTCTGGGACGTGGTCGTGATCAACGGTTACCTGCTGCTCAATATCGTCCTCGGCTGGGTGGTGCTGGATGCCGAATTCAAGGAGGTTGACCCCCCGGCCTGGATAAAACCGGTTGCTATCATATCCATTGTGTGGGCTGTCAGCATACACACGGTCACCGCATTCATCTATGCCGGCCTGGCGGCGCGCCTCTTCTGGCTGACCGCGCTGATGGCGCCGCGCTTCCTGGCCTCGGCCTTCGCCTCGGGTCCCGCACTTCTGATACTGCTGGCACTGGCCATGAAAAAGTGGGGCAACTTCGACCCGGGCGACCGGTCTATAGACAAAGTGGCCAAAATCGTGGCCTATGCCATAATCATAACCGTATTTTTCCTGCTGATGGAGGTATTCACCGTTTTTTACAGCCAGGTGCCGGAGGCCATGGCCCATTTCCAGTACCTGCTGTTCGGGCTGGAAGGCCATTGCGGTCTCGTACCCTGGACATGGGCGTCCATCCTGCTGGCCTGCATGGCAATCGTACTGCTGGTCACACCTTCAACCCGCAAAAACCACACGACCCTTGCGCTGGCCTGCGGCGCTGTTTTCATAGCCATCTGGATCGACAAGGGGCTCGGACTGGTCGTACCCGGCTTTGTCCCATCGCCTCTGGGCGAGATATCGGAGTACACGCCGACCCTGATCGAGATACTCATAACCATGGGCGTCTGGGCGATGGGCGGGCTGATAGTAACACTGTTATTCAGAGTGGCCATGGGCGTCAGGCAGGGTAAGAATAACCTGCCGGCCGTTGACAAATGATGCCCTGCTGAAGATAATTAGGCTGCTTAAAATGTATCACCCTTTAAACGCCGTACCGCAAAATAAGAGGTTGCCCACCTTTCTGTGGCTGCTGGCCGCAACCATCGGTATCACTGTGGTGTTCCGCCTGATCGGCCCGTTCAAGCCGACCATCGTGGACTTCGAGTTGGCCGGCAGCGTGGCCAAGTCGACCGCAATCATCGGCGCCTGGGACACAGTGGCCAGGCTGCAGACATGCTTCAACCTGGGCTT
>Ga0247840_10002051_pt1 | contig 36867 bp, 35 predicted proteins | sample LaCruzMarch2015__FD_192404 | JGI IMG/M metagenome (GOLD analysis project Ga0247840, IMG submission 192404) | Freshwater microbial communities from meromictic Lake La Cruz, Castile-La Mancha, Spain - LaCruzMarch2015_17m | ecosystem: Environmental > Aquatic > Freshwater > Lake | place: Spain...
CTGCTTCACCGGATCCCACGGAATTTCCGTGGTGAAAACCGTTTCACCGTCTTTGATGGCCGACAGTTTGTAGTCGCTGGCACCGAGATCAAAGCCGATGCGGCAGCCGTCGAGGTGTCCGCCGACGGTCATTTCATTTTCTTTGGCGGCCGGTACGGCTCCCACAGAACAGATCACGACTTCAAACGGCTTTTCGTAAACGCGCTCCATCAGCGCGACATCAAAAGCGCGCTGACCGGAAGATGAATAAATTGCCGCCATGCGCCGCCCGATCCATTCCGGCCCGCCGATGTAAAGCTTCCAGCCGCCGCTGGCCCACAGCATAAATTTGACGACCCGTTCGACGTAATGCAGCGTTTCTGCGCCCAGCTCGGATTTTTCCGACGCCACGGTCAGTTCGCGGCGACTGACACAGCCGTTGTCGCGCTCGACGGCAATCACCAGCCGTTCCGTTTTTTCCAATCCATGGAACAGCGCCCGCTCAAAAAGAATCGCCGGACAGAAACCCGGATCAAGAGGAGCCTCGACCGACGGAATCACCGTCGCTGAAAAATGATTTATTTGACTCTTTCCCATTATCAATCCCTCGACTGCTTACCCACGATATGCGCCAATGTACACTAGTCACTATTGCCAATTAACTTATTTCATTTTTCATTTTTGCCTTTATTGTTTGCGATAACGATTATGAATAATGACTGGAAAGATATTATCGCGTCAGCGGAGATCCTGGTCACGGATCGCGATATTTACAACGGGATGACCGCCGGGCTGACGACCCCGCAGCCGGATAACATTGTGATTTTCACACGGACAGAGCTGCGGAAACAGGATTTCGCCGGCACCATCCATCACCGGTATGTTTTGATATTTTTCCTAAAAACCCCTGGAACCGTTTTCATCCAGCGGCACCGCATTTCAGCCGGAGAAGGCGACGTGCTACTGGTTCGCCCGTTCGAACAGCATTACTACGCCTTGTGTACAGAACCGTTCGTCTGGCTGTTTATCACCTTCGAACTGCCAGAAAATACAGCTTTCTCGCTGGACAGATCCGACACTTCACTTACACCGGATACACGGCAGACTCTCAGGAAACTTCTCCACGCATACAATCGAAATGACCCCGTATCCTGTAAGCTTTTCCTGACCATTCTGCTGTGTGAACTCAGCTGTCATCCGGAACCGGAAAAAACGCCGCACCAGTCAACGCCTGAACAGAAATTAGTAGAGCGCATCAACCACTATATCTATGACCACCTGAACACGCGGTTCACCGTTGAAGATCTTGCCCGCGACTGCGGAGTTTCCGCCAGCCATCTGCGGTTTAAGTTCAGGGAAACAATCGGGGTCAGTCTCGGACAATACATCCAGCGACTCCGCTTCGACCGGGCGCGTACACTTTTGCAGACTACCAGCCTGAGCATCGGCGAAACCGCCTATCAGTGCGGCTTTACTTCCCCGGCCGTATTCTGCCGGTCTTTCAAGAATGAGACCGGTGTCTCACCGAAAAATTTTCGTGACAACGCGAGCGGCCCAAAAGGGAACTATCCTCAGGAAAACACTGTCAGCTAACTGACTGCCATCGTATGGCTACCGGAAAATTATTTTGTTTTTTTACTGCTCTGGGTTTTCTTGCTGGACGCGGTGTTTTTAGAACCGGTTTGCGAACTGGACTTCGCTGCCGTGACGGTCTTTTGATTCGCTGCCGGCACATTCTATCCAAGCCGCTGCATGAACTGTTTTTTCTGGTCAGGACTCATCCGCTGCAGCATCGCCGAAACGCGGTCAGCCATGAAGTTAACCGGAGGGGCTCCGCCGGGCTGCTGACCTGTCGGCGCGTTGCCGTTTACGGTTCGGGCCGCCGCCGATTGCGTCGATTCACCCTGCGGCACGCCCCCCCGCCCGTATCCACGGGCGGCATCATCCTTGGCTTTCTCTTCCGGCGTATAGTTCACTGCATACGTTTCCACTTCGCCGGTGATGAAATGCTGCACCGTCACGCCGCTGAATCCGATTTCTTTGATATTCCACTCGCGCAGAAATTCAGCAATCGGCTGACGCGGATCGCGCGGATCCTTGATTTGACTCAGCGCGCTGGCCACGCAGCCCGCCCAGCTCTCTGGGATACCGGCCTCCCGCTCCGGAGGCTCAACAACCTAGATCTCCTGACATGGCCCGATGGCGGGTAGCTCGAAGAGTTGACTTTGCCCGAATCCTAACATGGGGACAGGTCACCTAAACGGTGCGTGCTGAGTCACCCCAAGGCCGGATTCTTGGAATGGAAAATGGTCTACACTGCCATCTTGCCCGGTGTCCATAGCTCAGATGCGAACCGTCCGGAGGACAGGTTAGCATCGCTGTAAAGAATGATATCTTTTGGGATAAACGTGTCCTCCACCTGCCATTGCTACAGTCTTTAAATGGCCCCTGTCTGAAATAATGGCGGACGCGGGGCTTTAAATTGCCTGTCTGATCAGGACTGCCTGGTCCTGTAAATTAAGCAGAAGAAGTTTCCAGAATTCCGGCTGTCCAAGCATTTCACGAACGTCCGTTGCGGGAAGAAACCGCTCCATCTCTTTGCGAAAACCCTGCTGGTGTTCCGGATTAGTCCCCAAGTCATCCAACCGGCTGAGCAGAACGGATAAAAACTCCTGCCGAGGACGTTGCCGGTCATCGAGTTTGCATAACAACAGCGGGATATCCAGCCGGACCCCCTGTCGATCCAACCAAAGCATATCCCAAAGATCACGATACTTAACCCGGTTGGGACGAAACGCCAGAGCAACCCATTTGTCAGCGAGAATTTCCTCGCGGGTCTGCGCCTGCAGGATCAGCCCTTCAGTTCCCATATCCACACCGTAGAAGTTGCGCAGTAAGGCCGGTCGCGGCTGGCGACTTGGTACGGCGCAGATATCAATGTGGATGAGCTGCGCAGGAAGATGCTTCGTACCCGGACGGGTCTGAATACGCACCTTCCAGGTACTCACATTCCCCTCCTCCCGTTCCGGATCGCTAACATCAACAGGCAGGCTGTATTTATTGAGCAGAGTTTCTTCCAGCAGAGGTTTCAGTCCCGAGAGTCGGGCAGGATCGAATTCGCTTCCTCCGGCAAAGTCCAGATCTTCGCTTAGACGGGGCGAACCGTAACAGGCACGCAAACAGGTTCCTCCGATAAACGTCAGACCTCTCAACAGTCCGCTACGGCTCATTTCGCGTAGAATATCATGATGAAGCAGTTCCTTCTCAAGCGCCGGACGCACCGTTCCAAGAGCCCGCTCCGACTGCATGGCCTGTTCTACCAGCCGATCAAATAGATTCATCCGTTGCCTCCTGATTTACCAGTCCGGTATCCCTACGGGTTATCCGCATATCTCGCAAAGCCAACGGCACCGACGCCCGCCATAGATGAACCCGTTGGTCATACGTCAGAAAAGAAGACAGCTCTTCGGCCCTTCTGCGGGTGTGCACAAACTCAATACTTCCGTAGGCTCCGCAGTCCGTTACACCGGAGCGGCCCGAGGACATCAGCGTCAAACGGTTCATGGGAATTTGCGAGATCACCCCCGCTTCACTCAGCACCGTCTCCAAACTCAGATAATTAAAAAAACCGGCACGCAAGGAAGTCGCCGTATGCCCCAAAAGATCACTGCCCCGAAGAGTTGAGTCGGGCAGAATATAAATTCCCCGGCAAACCCGGGTCAGATCGCCTCTGCGTTCCAGCCGCGTCACCACCGACTTAAAAGCGCCCTCTCCGTGTCCCGGGAGCAAAGCCCGCAGGTCTGACAAAGCAAACACACGGGTCTTTGCATCAGCAAAGTCCCGCAGGCTCCGGATTAATTCAAACATTGGCTGCATGGTCATTAGTGTACATTAAGTTCTGTTTAGCGCAACTTTTTGTATAATAAATAACAACCGTGGATTGCCTTGGGATAGGAAGCGAGAGCTTTATCCTAATACACGGAGTGCCTCTAAAATATCGGCTTTTAATTTTGCGGCCTTGATCTTACCTGCCAGCTTAGTGATGTCCTTTACCTTAGCCTTCACCCAGGCCGGAACTGGTTCTTTGACCGTCTCGGAAAATGACGCAGTTAGCGCCTTCGTTGGCTTACCGGCCTCACCAAGAAATCTACCGGCCAGAGAAGCAACCATTTCTTCGGAGAAATGGGTGTAGTGATCAACCATCTGTTGGGAATTATGCCCCGTTATCTGACAAATAATGGGATCAGGTATTCTAGCCATACGGGCAATGGTCACGAAAGTATGCCGCAAACTATGTGCTCCAACGTCAGTTAAAGTGACCCCGTTCTATTGCGTCCTTTTCCTTCTTTCATATCAGCCCCCGATTTGGATCCGGCCAAGGTTCTGCTATCCGGTTTCTACTTGTCCCAAGGCCCTATTGATGACAAATTCCCACTCGAATCAAACTTGGCTAAACAGAATCACATTCGATCGGGTATGGGAATCAAAAAAGGTGGCATTTAAGGGGCATTTAAGAAACAAGCGCATTTTATATTATTCTTAACTATTTAATTATTAACGTTTTAAAATGAATCAAAACATCAAAACCACCCCGATGATGGATCAGTACCGGCGCATCCGCCGCGAACTGCCGGAAAATACCATCCTCTTTTTCCGCCTTGGCGATTTCTATGAGATGTTCATGGAAGATGCCAAGGAGGCGGCGCGCATTCTCGATATTACGCTGACCAAGCGCCACGACATTCCAATGTGCGGGATTCCTTATCATGCTGCCGAAGGGTATCTGGCTCAGTTGATCGAAGCGGGCAAGAAGGTCGCCATCTGCGAACAGGTCGAAGATCCCGCCGCCGCAAAAGGCATTGTGAAGCGCGAAATCACCCGCGTGGTGACGCCCGGAACGATTCTCGACGAAACCGCGCTCGACCGCACAAAAAATAATTATCTCGCGGGTCTCGTTCGCGACGGCGGACGTTTCGGTATCGCCATGCTCGATCTTTCAACCGGCGCGTTCTGGATTGAAGAATCGTCCAGCACCGATGCACTTTCCGGCAATCTGGCGCGTTATAAGCCGCAGGAATGTATTGTCACGGAAGCCGCGGCAGACGACCCGGAAATTCTGGCGGTCATCGGCCGCACGCTGAAAACTGTCGGCGAAGACTGGACCTTCGAAGCCAAAAATGCCGAAGACGTTTTGCTGCGTCACTTCAAGGTGCATTCGCTGAAAGGATTCGGCTGCGAAAACTCGCCGCTCGGCCTGCGCGCAGCGGGTGCGGTGCTCTATTACGTAAACACCGGACTGCGCCGCAATCTCGCCCACGTCCGGCGCATTCAGGTCAAGAATCCGGACGACTATCTGCTGCTCGACGAAACCACCGTGATGAATCTGGAACTGATCGCGCCGCTCAATCCGGCGCGGCAGGGCCCGAAATCGACGCTGCTTTCCGTACTGGATACAACGCGCACGGCGATGGGCGCACGGATGCTACGCGACTGGATCGTCCGTCCGCTCCGCGAGCTTTCGGCGATCAACGCGCGGCTTGATGCCGTCGAAGCGTTTACCGCAAACCGAACGCTGCTGGCCGAAGTGCGCGAACTGCTCGGCGAACTGCGCGACCTCGAACGGATTATGTCGCGGCTCGGTTCCGGCGGCGGAAACGCGCGCGACCTGCGTGCCGTTGGCGAATCGCTCGATCAGTTGCCAAAGCTCAAAGAGCTGCTGGCGGCGAGCGGAAAATTCCAAGCCGTGGCAACCTCGCTGACCGAACTTCCAGGCATCGGAAAGATGATCGACGAGGCAATCGACGACGAACCGGCCGTTTCCACTAAAGACGGCGGCATGATCCGGCGGGGCTTTTCGGCGGAACTCGACGAACTGCGCGACGCCGCCGGTAAAGGCAAACAGTGGCTGGCAGAGTTCCAGACGGCGGAACAGGAACGCACCGGCATTAAGTCGCTTAAAGTGCGCTTCAATCAGGTGTTCGGTTATTTCATTGAGATCACCAACAGCAATCTTTCGATGGTGCCGGAAACCTATACCCGCAAACAGACGATGACCAACGCCGAGCGGTTTATCACGCCGGAGTTGAAAGAGTACGAAAACAAAATTCTCGGCGCGCAGGAACGGGCCGTCGCGCTTGAATTTGAACTGTTCGGCCAACTCCGCGATGAAGTGGTGAAGCACATTGACGAAATTCAGCGCAATGCGCGCGCCGTCGCCGAAGCCGACGTGCTGGCATCGTTCGCTGAAAATGCGCTGACCCGCCGCTACGTCCGGCCCGCGATGAGCACCGGCGACGAACTCATCATCCGCGACGGCCGCCATGCCGTGGTCGAGCAGATGCCCGACGCCGAGCGGTTTGTGCCGAACGATACGACGCTCAACTGCGGCGACCATCAGCTGATTGTGATTACCGGTCCGAATATGGCAGGTAAATCCACTTACATCCGGCAGGTGGCGCTGATCACCATTATGGCGCATGTCGGTTCATTCGTACCGGCGAGCGAAGCGAAGATTGGACTGGTTGACCGCGTTTTCACCCGCGTCGGAGCCAGCGATGATCTGGCGCGTGGACGCAGCACCTTCATGGTGGAAATGCAGGAGACGGCTAACATTCTGAATAATGCGACGCCGAAGAGTCTGATCGTACTCGACGAAATCGGGCGCGGCACCAGCACGTTCGACGGCATCAGTATCGCGTGGTCGGTGGCGGAGTTTCTCTGCACCAATCCGGCGGTGCGCGCCAAGACGTTATTTGCTACGCACTACCACGAGTTGACCGATTTGAGCCTGACGATGCCGGGCGTCCAGAACGCCAATGTGCTGGTGAAAGAACGTGGCGACCAAATCACCTTCCTGCGAAAAATTGTTCCCGGCGCGGCGGACAAGAGCTATGGCATTCACGTTGCACGGCTGGCGGGACTGCCCGCCTCCGTACTCGAACGCGCCAACGAAATTCTACACAACCTTGAAGAGGGCGAGTTTGAAGCCGAGGGCGCTCCGAAACTGGCACAGCACCGAACTCGACGAAAAAAAGCCGATGATTCGCAAATGAATCTTTTTTAAAGACAAATGGGTTTGCGGGTTTCCTGCTTGTAAAAAAAGCTTGTACCACTAAAATCCGGCGCATTGTTTTCAAACAGGGAGTTTTTGCTTTATGAGTAATAAAAAGTCGCTCGGCCTTGTTCTGGTTGTTCTCGGTTTTATTCTTCTCACCCTCACTGGTATACGCACGATCAGCAGTCCCGACATCTTCACGCACATTGCACTGGGACAAGCGGCTGGTGTTAGCGCCGACCCTCTCGCATACACGATGGCCGGCAAACAGTGGATCAATATGAATCCGCTTTATAACAACATGGTCTATTCCCTCTGGTCGCTGGGCGGGGCCGGACTTGTTACACTGATTCACGTTCTTGTTGTTCTGGCGGCCTTTCTGCTGATGTTCCGTTTCAGCAAAGAATGGGGCGGATCGTTGAGTCAGGGCCTGGCTCTGCTGCTCTGCGCGTTGCTGATACTCCCCGTATTCAACCCCGGTCCGGGCGCTTTTTTCATGCTCTTTACCGCGCTGTTTCTAACCCTGCTTTACCGCATTAAAAACTTCAATCTGCTGGCCATTCTTTTACTGGTTCTGCAGGTACTCTGGACCAACATACATCCGTCGTTTCTCTTTGGTCCGGTGCTGATTTTATTTTTCGCTATTGAAAACTGGCAGGAGGTCAGCAATACGTCACGATCCGCTATGGTAACGCCGCTGACCACCAAACTATTTGCGCTCTCGGCCGTTTCGCTGCTGGTGACATTGATCAACCCTAACCTGATCAACCTGCACCGCCATATCTTCGGCAACTGGGTCCTGCTGACCGGCACGGAAGAGTTAGAGTGGATTTCACTCTTCAGCAGCAGCTTTCCTCAAGGATTCATCAGTAGCCTGACTGTTTTTGCGCTGATCCTCGGCGCGGGCGGCCTGATCACCTTACAGAAACGACTCCCGGCTATGCTCACTATGCTGGCGCTGGTCGGCGCATTCCTGACCGTCCGCTCCATCGGTTCTCTGCATTTGTTTGTGTTCCTCGCCTTCCCCTTCATTGCGCTGAGTTTCAGCGCCGTCAGCGAATACCTCTCCCGCACCATGACCACGGTCTTCAAAACCAGCGAACCCATTCTGCATAATCTGCTCTACGGTATTGTACTGGTTCTTATGATTGTCTCGATCGGCTCGCTGGTCACCAACCGCGCCTACGCCGATATCGGCAGCGCTTCACATTTCGGACTGGGTGTCGAAGAAGGCTCTTTCCCGGTTGCCGCGACCGGCCTTATGTCCCGCAAAGATTTCCCGAAAAACATCATCAATATCGCACACGACGGCGGGTACCTCGCCTTACAGGATCCGGCCCGTAAAATTTTCTGCGACACCCGCACATCGTTTTATGGAACCGAATTCTACAAGATGCTAAACGGTGCTTTGCTCGGTCAGGCCGGTGCGTGGAGAACAATCCTTTCGAGCTGGAATCCTCATGCGGTTGTTCTGAATGCATGCTGGCCGGATGCCGGTGCGCTGGCTAATCGTCTGATTGCGTCCAAAGCCTGGAAGCTGGTCTATTTTGACGGCTCAACCGTCATTCTGGTGCGCGACCTTCCGGAATACGCGACACTCATCAACGATCCGGCTATTCAGAAATACGGTGTGGCCATACTCGAAAAAGACCGCCGTGAATACCTTGAGCAGAGCAAAGGTTTCGTTAAAGCCGGCAACCCCTCACGATTGATTGGCGCAGGCGGCATTTACCTGGCGCTCAACCGGCCGCAACAGGCAGAAGAAGTCTATACCGTCCTCGTCAAAAACAGTCCGAATATGGCCGGAGCTTTGCTCAACCTCGGACAAAGCCTTATCCTGCAAAAACAATTTTCAAACGGTCTCGAGTATATGGAGAAAGCCGCGAAGATAACTCCGCGAAGCGGCCGCGTCTGGATGGGGCTTTTCCAAGCCTACCGCCTAAAAGGTGACGAAGCCAAAGCGCGCGAAGCAGCCGATCAGCTCAACAAGTTCTTCAAGGCTGAAAAAGCGACCGTTGAACAGCAGGAAGCCACCACGCAGAAAAAAGCGACCGAAAAACCGGTGCAAAAATCGGCGCTGGACGTGGAAATGCCGCCCCAGCTGAAATAGGCTGTTCCGAGTTTACCAGAAACGTCTCCCGTGCAAGCGGGAGACGTTTTTTTATTGAGCGCCGGCCATGGCCCGGCCTTTTGCTGTCGAACGATGATCTTCAAATAGATAGGAATAGGCGAACAATGCATAGCCGCGACACCCGGCTTTACGTACAGCGGCAATCTGGCGGCGGATTTCGGACATATCTGCTTTGCAATCAATCCCCACCACCAACTGAGTGGAGGTCGCACTGCGCCCCAGCGATTTGCGTATTTTACTGAGCCGTTCGTCAAAAAGCGGCGCGTTGTAGTTCATCGGCACCAGCCAGTCCACAACCTGCTCTTTGGCCCAGCGGCGGCTATCCTGAAAAGCGCTACTGTATCCTTTATCAAAATCAGCCAGCACGCTGGATGAAACAATGCATTGCGGGCCGCGCTGCGCCTTGAAGGTCTGCCGCAGAGCGGCGACCACCTGCGACACCGCATCGCGGCGGAACGCGCCCGAATTACCGCTGTAGCGTTGCCGGATCTGTTCCATGGAAAACCGGTCATAGGAAAAATCCGACCGCTTCGCGAGCTCTGCTTCAGAAGCCCTTGGATAAAGCTGCGGCGCCACATCCTTGTAGTCGTAAGGAAAGCGAATGTAGTCGAGATGTAAGCCTGCAATATCGTAGCGCGCCAATTCGGCGGCCAGTTGCGTTAGATGCCGGCGGACTTCCGGCAGCGCCGGATTTAAAAAAGAATACCAGCCGCTGGTTGGGCGCATGCGCTGTCCGAGCGAATCAATCATGAACCATTCCGGATGCGCCGTCCAGTTCTGCCCGGCAGAGCGCGGAGGCTCCTGAACACCGCGCCAGCCCGGCAGCACGTTCATGTAGGCATGTAGACGGATTCCGCGTTTTTTTGCGCTATCTGCCGCAATTTTCAACGGATCCCATCCCGGACTCCGCCCGGTGGTCGAGGCGTTTTCGCCAGTAAGCTCGAAAGCCCACGGTTCCGTCCGGCTGGGATAGAAGACGGTGCCGTTGCCGCGAATCTGAAAAAAGATGTCCGTAAAGCCGGTACGGGCGCAATTGGCGACAATGGCTTCCACATCGGCTGGCTTTTTGTAGTCAAAACGGGTCACCCAGATCGCACGGACTTCCGGCAGATGCGCCGGGGTTGCGCCGGTTAAAAGCAATGAGATCAGGAGAGAAAAAATGACTGGAATGACCGGCGGGATTTTTTTCATGCGGCGGAGCATAGTTGATTTTTACGATGTTTGGAAAAAAAACTGTACTGTTTTTCCAAACCTTGGAGAATACAGCAGATTTTATAAACACAGGAAAACGGAGATTATAAATTATGAATATCCTATTTTCACCCCTGATGCTGGCCAGCCTCGGTCTGGCATTCCGTCAAAGCGAGCTGAACGGAAAAGTGATTGTGCTTATACTGATCTTTATTTCAGTAGGAGCCTGGACGGTGATGTTGACCAAATTCGCCCAATTGCATGCCGCCCGGCAGGCGAGCAACCGTTTCTTGAAGGTTTTCCGCGAACAGGCCCGCGCGACCAACCTGTTTGTAAAAAAACAGCACATGCCGGAAACCCCGCTCGATGCGATCTATACGGCAGGATGCAAAGCACTGATTGATCAACTTATCCTGATCGGCGTTGACCGCGATGAAATTCTTATGGGGAACGTCTATCCGCAAGGGCAAAGACGGCTTGATACACATCAGATGGATGTCATACGCGATGCGGCGGATTGTGCGCTGGCCGATAAGGCGCTTGAACTGGAAAGCTTGATGGGTCTGCTGGGAACCGCTGTCAGCGTCGGTCCTTTTCTCGGCCTGCTGGGAACCGTGTGGGGCGTGATGGGAACGTTCAGCGGAATGGCAACCGCCGGTTCTGCCACGCTTTCTGCCGTGGCCCCCGGTATTTCGGGCGCACTGCTGTGCACCGTAGCCGGACTGCTGGTGGCGTTGCCCGCCACAATCGGATACAGCCTGTTGGCAACCCGCATCCGTTATCTCTCGGTGCAAATGGATAATTTTTCACAGGAGTTCACGGGACGTATCCAGCAGGAATTCATGCTGGATTATTCTAAATAAAGGAGCCGCGTGTGAGAAGGAGAAGAAGGAAAACCAGTCTGGTCGCGCTCCGGGAAAGCAACGAGATCAACATCACATCCTTGATGGATATCATTGTTCTCCTGCTGTTCGTTTTCATCATCACCATGCCGATCATTGAACAAAGTCTCCCGGTCAACCTGCCCAATGCAAAAGCCGGTCCGATGGACTTAACAGAAAAACACCACACCATCGAACTGTCCATAAAAGAGGGATTGTCGCTGGATGGCGCGGCGATTTCCATCCAACGGCTGGAAGAAAAAATGAAAACGATCGGCATAAATGAACCGAAAACGCCGGTCTATGTGCGGGCCGATGAAAAGCTTGATTACGGCAAAGTGGTGGAAGTGATACAGGTTTTAAAAACAGCCCAGATCAAGACCATGGGACTGGTGACACAGGGCGAATAAAAGCCGTATTAAAAAGTGAAAAATTCCCTGGCAAAAAAAGTATTCGGGCGGGTTTCCATCGCGCATGGACTTATAATCCTCCTGACGATTTTATTGTCGTCTTTCCGCGGGTGCACCCCGAAACCAGAAATCCTTACTTTTATTGACCTGGCCGGAGGCCCGGCTCCGGCCTCCGAACCCGAGCCTGAAGCGGCTTCCGAACCAGCACCGGAAATCAAATCTAAACCCGAACCAAAACCGGAACCCAAGCCTGAAAAAAAACTAACGCCAAAGCCAGTAATTACCAATACGCCGCCAAAGAAGGTTGAGACCAACGCTCTACCCAAAAAAGCGGAAAGTAAAAAATCGGTGGTTACGAATGCGCCGCCGAAAAAAGCCGAGACTAAGCCGAAAACCTTAGAGGAACGACTGGCCGAAATACGAAAAGGCGGCAAGCCGGTTTCTGCATCAAGCGCAAAACCGGGGCCGGCAACGCGGCCGGCCATCGATTATAGCGGACTCCGCAACGCGCTCAACAGCTCCGCGACAGGTTCCGGTTCAGGTCGCGGAGGATCAAGCTCGGGTTCCGGTTCAGGTTCCGGCGGCGGAATGTATAGTCCGTTTGCTGGCTACTATGACAGCGTCAAACAGCAGATGTACGCTGTCTGGCAGCAACCGGCAGGAGCACCGATCGGCCTGACCGCCACGGCCACCATCCGGGTTGAGCGTAATGGAGCAGTTTTTCTAAAATCCATCGCCAGGCGCTCAGGTAATGGACCGTTTGATCAATCGGTACAAAGTGCACTTAATGCCACCACCCGGCTACCAGCGCCCCCCGCTGACCTGCCTAGTTCCGACATCGAAATTGTATTCGAACTCTCCGATTAAGTTTCCAATTTTGGCAGCATTTTACTACCTTTACCGGATGAAAGTGATTTGTTTATTGGCTGTTATGACTTTGTCGCTGTCAGCGTCGGCATCCCAACTGCCCTTTTCCGAAACCTTCGATACGCTGAGTTCAGGCCCGGTCGCTACACAGAATGGCTGGACCAATCTCTCTGGGTCGGCAACCGTCCAGTCAAGTGTATCTGCGAGCGGTTCGCAGGCTTTGTTAATTCAGACCGGAATGGTCACTCATGCCATCTCCAGCAGCTCAACTTCTGTATGGACCAGCTTTCAGGTCTTCATCACCGCGGCACCGGATACGGCGCCCGTTGTCACAAACGCCAACACTAGCGTCGCTTTCTTTGTGAATACCAATCTGCATCTGGTGGTTTACAGCAATCAGACCCCCGTTCAGCTGGACATAGCAGTACAAACCAATATGTGGACCCGCTTTGATGTGTTCTGTGATTACAGCAATATGAAATGGATACTGAGTGTGAACGGAACAAATGTCGCTGACAACCTCGGCCTTTATTCTGCGGGCTCACGAATTGATTCCTTACTGATAGCCAACGAATCCCCGGACTCGGTTTACTTTGATGAACTGGCTATGCTGGATACGGAACCGGCAGGAACAATCGTCGATTCCGACAACGATGGAATGGCCGACTGGTGGGAGCAGCGCTACTTTGGCGGCGTTACCAACGCCGCACCGAATCAAACGGGAACGAATGGATTAACCTATCTTCAAACGTATTTAGCGGGACTCAATCCCGAGAACGCAAACGATGTTTTACTCCTGACCAAAACAAGCGGACATAAATTCAATTGGACCCGCAGACCTGCCCGGCAATACGACATCTACTGGACATCCAACCTCACCTCAGGCTTCACTTATATTCAGACGGCCTCAACCAACGAGTTTGAAGACACAGACGCCGGACGTACCGGAAAATCTTCCGGTTTCTATCAGATCCGCGTTCACAGATAGACAAAATCTGTTTTACGGTAAAATCCACTTTCCTCGTCAGGGTCATTGAGCTAAGGATAGACCCATGAAAACGTGTTTATTTCTTTGCATCTGCATATTACTGACCGCATCGCCAACTCACGCTCAAGTGCGCGTCGTCAAATCGACCGACAGCAAAATAACCATTGATCTTTCCGGTCTGCGCGCAGCAGGCGATCCCGCCTCGCAAACGTTTTTTAAAACACTGGAAAAAGATCTGCGTCTTTCCGGATGGTTTGATCCGGTGCGCGGCGGCGGCGCAATCCGGGTAAACGGAACAGTATCGTCATCCGGCAGCAACCTGAACGCCGGATATCAGGTTGTGCGGCTGAATAATCAAACAGTTATTCTTTCGAAAAACTACGGTATGCCAGCAGGCCAGGCTCGCGCACTTGCCCACCGCATGGCGGACGATATTGTCGAGGCTGTTACCGGACATAAAGGCATCGCGTCCATGCGCATCGTACTGGTCGGGAACCGCACCGGAAAAAAAGAACTCTACCTCTGTGACGGCGACGGTGGCGGCCTGCGCCAGCTTACCGGAGAAGGCCGTATTGCCATTGGCCCGAACTGGGGACCGGATGGAAACAGCATTGTTTACACTTCCTACATGAGAGACTTTCCCGACATCTGCCGGATCGACCTGAGCCGCAATCGGCGCGAAACGCTGGCGAGTTACGGCGGGCTGAACACCGGCGCAGCAATCTCACCGGACGGCAAAGATATAGCGCTAATTCTTTCCAAGGACGGCAATCCTGAGCTTTACATAAAAAATCTGCGAAGCGGAAAACTGACCCGCCTGACCAACTCCCCCCGTGCCGCCGAAGCCAGCCCTTCGTGGTCACCGGACGGACGCCAACTGGTGTACGCCTCCGACCAGAACGGCATCGGAAGACCTCAACTCTATATTATCTCCCGAGAGGGCGGCACCCCGAAGCGCATCAGCAGTCGAGGCACTGAAAATGTCGCGCCGGACTGGGGCTCCAACGGACTGATTGCCTGCTCCAGCCGGAACGGAGGACAATATGTGATTGCGGTGATTCAACCCTCCTCCGGTCAAACAACCTATCTAGTCAGTGACGGAGCCAATTATGAAGATCCTTCATGGGCACCGGACGGACGGCACATTGTCGCGGCCCGCTCCGTTAATTACCAATCGTCTATCTACCTCCTTGACACAGTAAGCGACCGTCCGGTAGCCTTGTCACAAGGTAGCGGAGGCTGGTATTCGCCCGCTTGCTCGCCGCAGTAGAAACAAGTTAAACGCGAGGGTTTATTGTCATGAAGAAAAGTGCTTCTTTTGTTATGGGTCTCTGTCTGTTGATGGCGGTCTCCACATTCACCGGCTGCAAAAGCCTGAAGAAAAACCCGGCCGGTGTTTACGGCTCGGATGGACTGTACGGCGCCGACGGTGCCGGCTCCGGCGGATCCCTTGCTATGGGTGATCGTTTTACGGGAGGCACTGAGCATCCCGGCATGTTTGCTCCGGTTTATTTCGACTATGACAGCTCACAAGTAGCGGATACCGAACGCTCTAAAATCGACACCGTTGCACAGCACCTCAAGAAAAACGACGCTGTTGCAGTAATCATCGAAGGAAACTGTGACGAACGCGGTAGCAATGAATATAACCTTACCCTGGGTGAGCGCCGCGCACAGGCCGTCCGCTCCTATCTGACCGGCCTTGGTATCGGCGCAGACCGTATTCAGACCAAGAGCTACGGTGAAGAAAAACCGGTTAATCCGGAACACGACGAAGCAGCTTGGGCCGCTAACCGTCGCGGCGAATTCGTGCTCTATTACTAGCACGCGCCGCGCTTCTATGAAGCGACCTTTACATGTTGAGTTCCATTCTACAGTTTTCATCGGTGGCACAGCTGCCCTTGGCGCAAGCCGGGCAGCTGTTGCTTGTAGTGGGTGTTTCGTTTGCGGTCATCGCCCTGATCAGCAGCACCTATCGTTTCCATGTAATGATTCAGCTCAGCGAAAATGCCCTCGCCACGGTTGAAGACTGCAATGATTTTTTCTTTGTTCAAGTCACCCGCTACCTGAGCAAAATCAACCGCGTCTCTTCCGGGTTCGGCGTTTTCATTGTGCAATTTGAAACCGCAATATCTGACAAACGGCGTGTGCAGGAAGAATTGCTCCATGAACTGCGGAAAATTATCCGTACTGCCGACGATAAAGCGTGTCTTTTCCGCAACGACTGCGTGGCCGCCATAATCGATACCGAGGAATCCAACATACAAGCCGTAGCACAACGCATGATGATCGATCTGAAAAAAGTCGTAACGGCCATTCCTCTCATAAGTGCTTTCCGCGTCGGCATCAGCAGCTTCCCTATGCACGGAGCCAACACGCAACAGGTCATTGATAGCGCAACAGGAGCCCTTGAGACCGTAGACTTCGGAAATCCGATTCCATTCTGCGCAGCCCCCGCTCCCTCAACCTCTACGTTGGAGAACGAAAAGCCTACCGGGGAACTCGGTGCGCTCAGCAATGAAGATAGAAACGCGGCACTTGATCCGCTCACCGGTGTACTCAAACCGACCGCTGTCGGATCCTACATGCGGAAATATCTCGACGAAATCCGGCGTAAAAAAGAACCGGCCGTTCTGCTCTGTATCGGTATCAACCGAATTGATCAGATCATCAAAATGTATGATGAACCGTCCGCTGATGACGTAATCGCCGGCGTCAGTAAAGTGCTTCAACGTCTCACTCGCGACTGCGACCTTATCGGACGCTTTCATCGTGACGACTTTCTCGTCCTCTCGCCATGCACTCTTCAGCAGGGTCAACTGATCGCCGCCCGGCTGCGCGAAGCGGTACAGAAAGAAGTTTTTATTTCCGGTGGAAAACGGATCAAAACGGCTGTCAGCATCGGCATCACCGCGCATCCGGAACACGGACGGAATCTGCGCACCCTTTTCCGCGGAGCATACCGCGCACTCGAAATCGTCCGCGACTGGAATACCACAGCCTGCCTGGTGTACGATCCGGTCACGCACGCGAAAAAAGAAAAAGCATGAACCGTTCGCTTAAACTGGGCGTAAACATAGACCATGTCGCGACCCTGCGGCAGGCCCGCGGCACCGTTTATCCCGACACCCTCGAAGCCGCCCAGGCCTGCGCCCGCGCCGGAGCCGTCAGCATCACCGTCCACCTGCGCGAAGACCGGCGGCACATCCAGGATACCGACGTCTACCACCTCAGCAAACAAAGTCCGCTTCCCATCAACCTCGAAATGGCTAATGCCGAAGAAATTATTCAGATCGCTCTCGATATCAAACCGGCCGAAATCTGCCTCGTTCCCGAGAAGCGGCAGGAACTCACCACCGAAGGCGGTCTCGATGTAATAGGAAATTTTCAGGCATTGGAAAAAACGGTTAAACGGCTTCAGGGCAACGGTTCGGTCGTCAGTCTCTTTGTCGAACCGGACGTAAAAACGCTCGAAGCCTGCGCAAAAACCGGCGCGCGGGTTGTAGAACTTCATACCGGATCGTTCTGCGATGCGGCCGATCCGGCTAAAGCAGAAATACGCCTGGAAAAACTGATCACCGGGGCGCAATGCGCACATTCACTCGGTCTGCAGGTGAACGCCGGCCACGGCATCAACCTCGATAATATTTCCGGCATTCTGAACGTCCCGCATCTGGATACGCTCAACATCGGTCACAGCATCATTGCCCGCGCTATTTTTCAGGGTCTTGAAAATGCGGTTCGCGAAATGCTCGCGGCCATGTCAGAATACGAACTATGAAAACCGTTTCCGCAACGGAAATGCGCGAGCTCGACCGCCGTACCATCGAGGCCGGTACGCCGGGCGAAGAACTGATGCGGCGCGCCGGACAAAGCATAGCCGATATTGCCGGCGATATACTCGCCGGCCGGGGCGGGAACTCGATTTTATTGATCGCCGGAACCGGCAATAATGGCGGCGATGTTTTCGCCGCCGCCACTGAACTCTCCAAGACCGACACCGATATTGAAGTCTGGATTTGCGGGTCGCAAAATCAAATCAAGGGCGACGCCCAGATTCATCTAAAAAAAATGGTGAGGGCCGGAATCGTTCCCAAAGAAGTCCACAGCACGAAAGACCTCTTTCCAAAAATATGGCCCGGACTGATCGTTGACGGCCTGCTCGGCACCGGTTCCAAAGGTACACCGCGCGGTTTCATGGGTCTGCTCATCGAATGGATCAATACCGAAGCGCAGCATACTTTCGTGCTCTCGATCGATATCCCGTCCGGCATGGATGCCGACAGCGGCATCGCCGCCGGACCCGCCGTCAAAGCCAGCCTTACGGTAACCATCGGCCTGCCGAAAACCGGACTGATCCGTCCCGAGGCGCTGCCATACGTTGGAAGCGTCGAGGTTGTCGACATCGGCATTCCTCCTGAATTTATCGATGATACCGGCGGCTGTGAAAAAGCTGAGCTGATGGACCGTTCCGATCTCTTCATACCGCGCCGTGAACGCGACAGTCACAAAGGAACCTACGGTCACGTTCTGCTCATCGGCGGATCCAAAGGTTTAACCGGTGCCATCGCCATGGCCGCGCGGGCCGCATTGCGTTCCGGCGCGGGACTCGTCAGCGTACTGACGCCCGAAGAAGTCTGGTCGATTGTCGCACAGGCCGCCGGACCGGAAGTGATGGTTCACCCTTTTACCGGAACGATTCCGTTCGATCTGTCGCGCTTCAGCGCCATTCTGATCGGGCCGGGTCTTAGACGCACCGAAGAAACCCGCATACTGACTGAATCTCTGCTGGAAACCTGCGGCGTTCCGCTGGTAGTCGATGCCGACGCGCTCTGTGTGTCGCTGAAAAAAATTGCCGCCGCTAAAGGACCCGTAGTTCTCACGCCTCACCCCGGCGAGTTTGAGCGACTTTTCGGCGCGCCGGTTACGGATCGATGGGTGCAGGCAATGAACGCTGCTGAAATAACCGGACAAACGATTATTCTAAAAGGCGCCGGAACGGTGGTTGCCGAGACTGGCAAAAAACTGGCAGTCAATCTGACCGGCAATCCCGGTATGGCAACCGGCGGCTCCGGCGATGTACTTTCCGGACTGCTGACCGGCTTGCTCGGCCAGGGATTGGAAACGTTTGATGCGGCGATGACGGCGGTTTATCTGCACGGCATTGCCGGCGATATTGCCGCTCACGACTTCACACAGGAAGCACTGATTGCCACCGATATAATCGAAGCGCTGCCGGATGCTTTCCGCTTTCTGCAGTCGCGCTGATTACCCGTTCACCATATGCGCTGGCTGATGAGTCGTCTGTAAGACCGCCTGCCAATTCCATCCGTGAGGGTCAACCAGCTTGCGTTCGCCAATCATAGAGATCGGCATGTGTACCAACCGGTTGTTATGCTGCCCGACCACCATGCCGGTTTTACCCGCTATCGCGGCATGCATCGCATTGTAACCAAGCGAGAGACAGTATTCCGCGTCGTTGGCATTGGCCGGCGTACTGCGGATCAAATAGCTGGGATCAAAATATTTGACGTTGATCTCGCAGTTTTCCCCGGCAAACCAGCGTTGCATTTCGTCGCGCAGAAAAACTCCGATATCGGCCAGTTTCCTGTTGCCGGATTTGTCCTTGCCGTCGCCGTGCTGAATCAGATTCTGTCCGGCACCTTCGGCCACGACAACCACGGCGTGGTCTTTGCGTTCCAGCCTCTGCCTGAGGTGCTCAAAAAAACCGTTCGGTCCAACGAGATCAAACGGCACTTCAGGAATCAGACAAAAATTTACGTTGCTGTTGGAGGTGGCAGTTGAAGAGGCAATCCAGCCCGATTCGCGCCCCATCAGTTTAACCAGCCCGACGCCGTGCCGGTACGCTTTGGCCTCGGCATGGGCGCAGTTAACCACGCCCCAGGCCCCTTGTACGGCGGTTTCGTAACCGAACGACCGCTCGATCAGACCGATGTCGTTATCAATTGTCTTGGGTACACCGATCACGGCGATCTTCAGTCCCTGCGCTTTAATCTCATCCTGAATGGCGCGAGCGCCGCGTAGCGTTCCGTCGCCGCCGATAGTGATGAGAATGTTCACCTTGCAGTGACACAGTGTACGGACCATCTCTTTGATATCCTGCGGGCCGCGCGAAGACTTCAGAACCGTGCCGCCCTTTTCATGAATGTCATCGGTGTTATCGGTATCCAGCTCAACCGGCGGATGGGAATATTTGGCAACGAGCCCTTCGTAGCCGTACTGAAAACCAAGCACCTTTTTAACGCCGTAGCCTTCCAGCGCGCAAAACGTCACCGCACGAATCACGTCGTTAAGCCCCGGACAAAGCCCTCCGCACGTCACCACACCAACAATGACCTCATTCGGCTTGAAATATATTTTTTTGCGGACGCCTGCCCTCTGGAAGTATTCAATTTCATCCACCGATGACCCCGGTGCGTAATCCAGCGAGTGAACCCGGTAGATCACGCCGTTGTCATCATTGAAAAATTCCTGCTGCTGCGCCTGAAATGGCGACTCAATCTTGCACTCACCCAGCGTATCGATTGGAATAATTTTGCTCATACAACATTCAGAACTGCGACAGGAAGCGCACGTCGTTTTCGTACAGGTTGCGGATGTCTTTGATGCCGTACATGATCATGGCGAGGCGCTCGATCCCCATACCGAAGGCGAAGCCGGTAACCTTATCCGGATCGTAACCAACTTTACGGAAGACGTTCGGATCGACCATGCCCGCCCCGAGAATTTCGATCCAGCGGCTCTTGCCGCCGACTTCAAAAAAGAAATCTACTTCAAAGCTCGGTTCAGTGAACGGGAAAAAGTGCGGGCGGAAACGAATCTTCACTTCATCGCCAAGGAACTGTTTGGCGAAATAAGCCAGCGTGCCTTTCAGGTCGGCCATCGAAACTTTTTCCGCAACGAACAATCCTTCAACCTGATGGAAGTTGGCGCTGTGCGTGGCGTCCGGCGTGTCGCGACGGTAACAACGGCCCGGCGCGATAATACGGATCGGCGGCTGGTGGCTTTCCATATAGCGCACCTGTACCGGCGAAGTGTGGCAGCGTAGCAGATCGCCGCTGTTCAGATAAAAGGTGTCCTGCTCGTCGCGCGACGGATGATCGGCGGGCGTATTAAGCGCGTCGAAATTGTTCCAGACCGTTTCAATGTCCGGCCCGTCGGCGACGGTGAATCCGAGCGTCTGGAAGATTTCGACGATACGTGCCGTGACTTTACTGATCGGATGCTCCGAACCGAGTTCCGGCCAGAGACCCGGCATCGTCGGATCGAAAGCCGCGCCGGATTTTACGCCGGATGCCAGTGCGGCCTGCCGTTCTTTGATCAGCTCCATCATCTCATTCTTAAGCGCGTTGGCACCTTTGCCGAAGGCGGGTTTCTCTTCGTTCGGCACTTCTTTGAGCTGAGCCATAACTTCGGGAAGCAGCCCGTTGCGGCCAAGGTACTTAATACGCACCGCTTCGAGCGCAGCGGCATCTGCCGCTCCGCGCGCTTCCGCCAGCGCCGTTTCTCTGATTTGATTGAGTTCGTGCAGGTTCATAACTTTTGTTCCAATGTCCGGAAAAGCTACTGTTAAAAGCGTCCGATGTCTGGAAAATTTTGGGCTATTTTTGCGAGCCATTGATCTGGAGGCCGCAGGCGCGGTCAGGCCGCCAAGAACCGGCACCCTCAAGGTGACACAAAAACGACTTTTAGCGGCTTGAACTATTGCGCCAGAGGGGCCGTGCATGCTATCAAGTTGAGATGTACTTGAAATCCGTAGAGCTCGTTGGTTTTAAAAGTTTCGCCGAAAAAACCCGTCTGGAGTTTGAGCCCGGCATGACATCCATCGTCGGCCCGAACGGTTGCGGCAAAAGCAACGTTTCGGACGCCATCCGCTGGGTGCTCGGCGAATCCCGCCCCACAGCCATCCGCGGCTCCTCGATGGAGGACTGCATCTTTAACGGTACCGACTCGCACAAGCCGCTCGGCATGGCGGAAGTTTCACTCACCCTTGGCGACTGCGACAAAGCGCTCGACCTCGGCCTGAACGAAGTCAGTATCACCCGCCGCGTGTTCCGCTCCGGCGAAAGCGATTATTTCATCAACAAAAAGGCCTGCCGCCGAAAAGACATCCAGCGCCTTTTCATGGACACTGGGATCGGCACCGACGCCTACTCCGTGATGGAACAGGGCAAAATCGACCGCGTACTCTCCTCGCGCCCCGACGACCGCCGCGCCGTTTTCGAAGAAGCTTCCGGGATAACCAAGTTCAAGACCGACAAACAGGAAGCCCTGCGCAAGCTCGAACAGACTGAAGCCAACCTGTTGCGTCTCGCCGACGTGATCCGCGAAGTCAAACGGCAGATTATTTCTCTCCAGCGCCAGGCCGGCAAAGCCCAGCGCTTTAAAGTCCTGCAGGAAGAACTGCGCGCACTCGACATCTATTCCACGCGCCACCGCCTCAAACAACTGAGCGCCCGCATAGAAGAAGTCCGAGCCCAGCTCGAAATCTTCCGCGTCAAAGTGGACGAAACCCATCACCGCATCGCCGCCGCCAACGGCGAAACCGACGCCCTGCGCGCCGAGCTCCAGCAGCTCGAAAACGCCATCGGCGCGGCCATGGACGATTCGATGCGCGTTAAAAACGAACTCGAACGCGCCCAGCAGACCATTCGCACCAATGCCGAGCGCATCACGGAACTTTCAACGCTCGCCCAGCAGAACACCAAGGAATCTGAAGAGGCGAAGAGCCGTTTGACCCAGCACCGCGCTTCGCTCGACGAAGTCGTGCAGATGATGCAAACCGCCGAAGCCGAACGGCTGGCCGCCAAGAACGAACTTGAAACCGCCACCGCCCGCCAGCGCGAAACCGAAGCGCAGGTTCAGTCCGGCCGCGAATCACTGAACCGTCTGCGCAACGATTCCATGACGCTCGACCAGCGGATCAGCCGCCTTCAAAATGAACTTTCCGAAATCGACGCCAAGGAGCGCGCCGGAGTTATCCGCAAGGAACAGCTCGCCTCCGAGAAAATAAGCCTCGAACGGGCGCTGGCATCCTACGAAGAACGCCGGACGCAAATGGCGGCCAAGGCCGAAGAATACAAACAGTCCGTCGCCGATCAGCAGGAAGCGATGGCCGAACTGCGCGACCGCCGTTCCTCCGCCGCTGAAAAGATCCAGACACTGGAAAAAGAGATTTCCGAACTCCAGCGCAAGCTGGCCGACAAAAATGCACGCCTCGAAATGGTTTTTGAAGCCCGTAAAGAAGGCTTCCCCGCCGGCGCACAGCACCTGCTCAATCGCCGCGACGAAAATATCGTCGGCCCGCTGGCCGAACAGTTTACCGCCGCATCCGGCTTTGAAACCGCGCTCGAAGCCGTACTCCGTCCGTGGATGGACGCGCTGGTCGTTCGTACCCGTTCCGGCGCGCGCAATGTGCTCACGCTGCTGGCCGAAAGCAATCAGGGGGCCGTCCGCCTGCTCGCCGCCGAAGGCGATGCGCTGGGCGGTGTCGCCGAAGGCTCGCTGCTCAAACAGATTTCCTGCGCCGACGAAGTCCGTCCGCTGGCCGCGCGGCTGCTCGCTAATGTTTTTATCGCCGAAAATCTTCAAGCGATTCCGCTCACCCTGCCCGCCGGTTCGATATTTGTTACCAAGCGCGGTGAACTGCTGACCGCCGAAGGTGCCGCCGAACTCTGGAAACCCGAAGAGGGCGAAGTCAATCCGCTGAGCCGCCACCACCTGCGCGAACAGTTGCAGAACGACATTCAGGCTTTGGAAAAAGGGCTGTCCGATAAACGCCGGATGCTCGAAGCGTTACGCGCCGAGCAGAATGGAACGGGCGACGCGCTCGAAGCCGCCCAGCGCGAACTCGACGAACGCCGTCGCTCCCTCGCCGTACAGGAAGGCGAAAGCCAGGTCATCGCCCGCGAACTGAAGCAGGCCCGCGACCGGGTTGAAACGGTCACCTACGAATTCGATGCGCTGATGCAGAAGCAGGGCTCCGGCGAAGACCGCCGTACTGCCGTCGCCCGCGAAGGTGCCGAAGCACGCGATAAACTGGCACAAACCCGCCAGCAGATTTCCACGCATACCGAAGCGCTCAATGCGCTCGAAGAACAGCGCGCTGAAGTCCTGACGGCCACTTCCGAATGCCGCGTGCAGTATTCCCAGCACGAGCAGCGGATTGAATCGCTCAAGAGCCGCCGTCAGCCGCTGGAAGCACGACTCAAGGAATTTCAGGAACTGATCGAAGAACGCACCCGCGGCGTCAACTCCTACCAGCAGCGCATTGCCCAGCTCAAAGCCGCCAGCAGCGATGCCGAAGGCAAACTCGACGACCTGCTCGAAGCCGTCGCCAGTGCCGAACAGAAACTGGCCGAAGCCCGGCAGGTACGCGAAGTCCGCACCGCCGCCCTTTCCGAACGCGAACAGATCCTGCGCGTTCTTCAGAGCGAACTCGAATCGATGCAAGGCAGTAAAACCAAACTTGAGGTAGAACTCGCCGAACAGCGGATGCGCCACCAGAACTCTATCGACCGGCTGACTTCGACCTGGCATATCACACCCGATCAGCTGGCCCGCGAGCCCGAACCGAAATGGGAAAACGGCGTAGAACCTCCGATGGAAGAAATCGAAACCATGGCGGCCGAACACCGCGCCAAACTCGAAGCCATCGGCCCGGTCAACCTCGTCGCCATTGAAGAGCACGCCGAACTCGAAGAGCGCTTCGCGTTCCTCAGTCAGCAGGAAGCCGACCTGATCAGCGCCAAAGACCAGCTCGTCGAAATGATCAAGAAGATCAACCTGACCACCACCGAACTGTTCAAAGATACCTTTGATAAGGTGAACGAAAATTTCGGAATCATCTTTGAACAGCTCTTTGGCGGCGGCGCAGCCAAACTGGTACTGGTGGACGAAACCGACGTGCTGGAATCGGGCATTGAAATTATCGCCCGGCCTCCCGGAAAAAAACTGCAGACCATTTCACTGCTCTCCGGCGGCGAGCGCACCATGACCGCCGTCGCACTGCTTTTCGCCCTCTTCAAAGTCAAACCGAGCCCGTTTTGTGTACTCGACGAAATGGACGCGGCGCTCGACGAAGCCAATGTCGGCCGGTTCGTGAAAATGGTGAAAGGCTTCCTGAACCAGTCGCAGTTCATCCTGATCACCCACAGCCGCCAGACCATCGCGGCCGCTGACGTCATCTACGGCGTCACCATGCCTAACCGCGGCGTCTCCCGCGTCATGTCCATGAAGTTCGCCGACTATCAGGACTCCGACGCCGCTAAAAAGTAGTCCCTTTGAACGGCGGCGTAACCGCCGCGCTTTTTGTGTCCACATATTGGAGAAAGCTATGAAACAACCTTCTGGCTCATGCTGCTGTGCAACAGATAAATCCGGCGCCACGAAAAAACCATCCTGTGGATGTGATTGCTCACCGGACAAACCCTCGTCCGACGGATGCTGCTGCTCAACAGACGACCCCGCTTCTAGCAAGTGCTGCTGCGCGCCCGACAAATCCCATCTAAAAAACCTGACCCGGCTGCTGGCCGCCTCGGTGCTGTTATCAACCACCGCGTTTGCGGCGGAACCCGAAGTGATCGCTCTTTGGAACGGTCCGGCGCCGATGGGCGACGGAACCTTCGCGGCGACCAACGCGTTCATCACCGTCCACCGTCCGGAAAAACCGAACGGCGCGGCGGTCATAATCTGTCCGGGCGGCGGTTACCGGTTTCGTTCCATGAAACCCGAAGGTCATAATGTTGCCCTCTGGCTGAATGAACATGGCATTACGGGCGTTGTGCTGGAATACCGGCTTCCAGGAACTAAATCGTTCGTGCCGCTCCTCGATGCACAACGTGCTCTTCGTACCGTTCGCTCTAAGGCCCAGGAATGGAACTGCGATCCTAAGCGGATCGGCATTATGGGCTTTTCGGCCGGCGGACATCTAGCCTCCACCGCCGCAACGCATTTCGACGACGGCGACGTGCAATCAACCGATCCGGTCAACCGGCTCAGTTGCCGTCCCGATTTCGCCATACTGGTTTATCCGGTTATCACGATGGGCGAAAAGACGCATGCCGGATCCAAGAGCAACCTGCTTGGAAAAGACCCGACGCCTGAAGCCATTGAACTGTTTTCCAACGAGAAGCAGGTGACGGCACAAACACCGCCCACGTTCCTGACTCATGCTCAGGATGACCGGATGGTTCCGCCGGACAACAGCCAACTATTTTTCGATGCCCTGCAGGCGCACAACGTACCTTCAGAATACCTCAAGCTGCCGAGCGGCGGCCATGGACTGGATCATCATCAAGGCCCGATGTGGGAAGAATGGCAGACCAAGTCACTCCAGTGGATGGCGGCGCGGAAAATAATTCCGCAACCATGACCGGCAGATAAAACATGAATGAGTCCTTTTCAGAAGAAGTGGTATATATGCGGATGGCACTGCGCGAAGCGGAGCGCGCCGCCGAAGCCGGTGAAGTGCCGTGCGGCGCGATCATTGTCAAGGACGGCGCGATTATCGGCAAGGCACACAACCAGACAGAACTGCTGAAAGATCCAACGGCGCACGCCGAAATTCTGGCTATCACTCAGGCCGCCGCTGCGCTCGAAAACTGGCGGCTGACCGACGCCGTCATGTACGTCACCAAAGAGCCCTGTCCGATGTGCGCCGGCGCTATCGTTCTGGCGCGGCTCAAAAAAGTCGTCTGGGCGGTGGACGATCCGAAGCGCGGCGGTGCGCGCTCCAAGTTTGAAATCCTCGACCACGCCGACTTGAACCACCGCGTTGAAATCCAAACCGGCGTGCTGGAGGCCGAATGCAAATCACTGCTTCAGGGTTTCTTCCGCGAGCGCCGCGCTGAGAAAAAGCAGGATTTGAATTTGTAGGACAGGCTTCTCCGGTATTCCAGAGAGCCTGTGCTTCATACCTTCACACGCTCTGCTTCGCAGAAGCGTGTCCTACAATTGAATCAAATGGAGAGCTTCAGCACAGCTTCCAGCAATCGGAAGCCTGTCGGTAAGTTTAGAAAATTCAAACAGCTTACGGATTTTCGAACCGGCGTGGAGCAGAACAATTTTCTGAACCTGTTTACTGACTTCAAGGAGCGCGCCGATCTCCAGACTGCTGAGCCATTCCACACCGCGCAGATCAACAAGCAGTTTTTCAGCCGGATTGAACAGTCGCGCAAAAGCTTCGGCTTCCGCCGGAGTTTTCATCGCTTTGAATTCACGGTATGTCGCGCCGTGTGATGCCGTCGACGGATCAACCGGCGCCGGAACATTCCGGCCCAGCCGCAGTGTGAGCGTCAGCCAGACCGCGCGGAACAGAAAGGTGATGTTGGTGACATAGCGTTTGGTCAACCGTTTCGGATCGGTTCCCCATCGCCAGAGCCATTCGCAGTGAATCTTATGAACCCAGACCGGCGCACGGGTCTGGACTCCGGCAATAAAATCGAGTGTTCCACCGATACCGATGGCGACCGGTAGCTTCCACGTTTTGACGTGCCTGTGGTTGAACTTATCCTGCTTCGGCGCGCCGAAAGCGGTGAAAAGAATGCCGGGGTTCGCCTCATCTAACCGGCGCAGAATTTCGGCATGATCCATTTTTTCGAGCGGTGCATACGGCGGCGACCACGCGCCGGCGACTTTCAGATCCGGATGACGTTTTTTGAGAACCTCCATTGCTTTGGCAGCAACCCCTTCGGCGGCGCCGAGGCCGTAGATGCTGATTCCCTCGCGGGCGGCGCGTTCGGCGAGCATCGGCGTGATATCACTGCCGGTCACCCGCCCTTTCAGCGGCGGCCCGAAGAACGGTGCCAGCTTAACCGGAGGAAAGCCGTCGGCGATCACGAGGTCCGCTTCGCGCAGAACATTGCGCAGTCCGGCATCGTGCTGTGCCTGAACGATAAAATCGAGATTGGCGGTGGCAATGTAGCCGGGTTTACCGGAACGGACGCGGTCAACCGTCCACTGGATGGCTTCCTCGAACGTGACGTTATGAAAAGGCACACCGAAAAGTACCAGCGGAACCGGACTGAAAGAATTGGACATGCCGTGAGGATAGATAAACAGTCCGGTGCTTTCAAGTTTTCCAAACAGCAGAAACCGGCTATGGTGCTGCCGTTATGCCGATTATATCCATCCTCTTGATCGCGCTTGGTCTGGCTATGGACGCTTTTGCCGTTTCCATCACCAGCGGCATTACCATTAAAAACCTCAAAGTTCGCCACGCGCTGCTCGTCGGCGCAGTTTTCGGGGTTTTCCAGGCACTGATGCCGGTGCTCGGATGGGCCGTCGGCCAATGGGCCTACCGTTTTATTTCAGCCATAGACTACTGGCTTGCCTTCAGTCTGCTTCTTTTTGTCGGCGGACATATGATCATCCAGGCGATGCAACCGGAGGACGAAGAGAGCGGTCCGAAAAATCCGCTGCATCTTCCGACGCTGCTGACGCTGGCCGTCGCCACCAGTATTGATGCCTTCGCCATCGGCATCAGTCTTTCCATGCTGCATGTGTCTATTTTCCAGCCGGTGCTGATTATCGGCCTCGTCACCTTTGCCCTTTCCTTTGCCGGAGTTTACTTCGGCCGGCTTTTCGGCCATCTGAACGAAAAGAAAATGGAAGTCGCGGGCGGCCTTGTTTTGATCGGCCTGGGCACAAAAATGCTGGTCGAACATCTGGTCGAAAATCATGAAATATTCACCGACTCACAGACCGTCTGGTTTGCTTTCGGACTGACACTGGCCGCCGGACTGGCAACCGGCATCGGCAGTCTGCTGGCTTTTTTCACACGGCAAACCGGTACACGAAGGTTTTCGTTTTTTCTCGGTGTTTCAACCGGACTGCTGCTCTGGACGGCTTTCTGCCAAATGCTGCCGCGATCCGGAAACGGTCCGGACAGTACTTTCCCGGTAATGGCGGCCTTCTTCGGCGGTCTCTTGATCACCGCACTGATCGACAAACTGGTGCCGGCATTTGGAAACCCGCACGAGCCCTGCCGTATCGAAGATTTTGAAGGGGCCCCCGTTTTCCGCCGCACCGGCATGCCTGCCGCGACGGGAATCGCCGTGCACAGCTTCCCGGAAGGGCTGGCCATCTTCATCGCGGCGCTGCATGCGCCTGCTCCGGTCGCGATCGGCGCAGCGGTTGCGCTGGCCCTGCACAATATCCCCGAAGGAATCACCGCTGCACGGCCGATGTATCACGCCACCGGCAGCCGGGCCAAAGCCTGCGGGTTTTCATCGCTCACCGGACTGGCCGAGCCGCTCGGCGCACTGATGGGTTATACGTTGCTTTACCGGTTCATGAGCGGCACGGCGCTTGACCTGCTCACCGCCGCAAGCGCGGGAATCATGGTCTTTACCGCACTCGGCGGACTGCTTCCCGCCGTGCGCACTTATGGAAAATACCATCACACGGTTTATGGCATTGTCGCCGGAATGCTCGCCGCCGCCGGACTCGCTCTGCTCTGATTTTACCTTTCCGCCGGACCCGGCAGAGTATATATAAACAGCATGAAAACGATTCTTACTGCCATAATCCTGCTGACCTCGGTGTACGCATTCGCTGAAGAAGCTACACAGCCCGTCAATACGGCGACGAACAGCATAACAAACACCAACGAACCTAGCGGTTACAAACCGCGCAAGGCGACTTCAAAGGCTGACGCCTACACCGGCGCGACCCGCGCCAAAAAACAGAAGCAACACGCTCAATGAAACGTGATATTGAGTGGATCGAAAAACTGGAAGACGGTGTGAAACGCACCGTTCGAATTGCGATTTCCATGAATAAGGGAATCAAATGGCAGTTCAAGCGTTCTGACGAAGAACGCTGGGATTACGACACCCCGGCCTCTCCCGAAGACTGGCAGGAGCTCGAAGAAAAAGTCGCCGCGCTCTATAACCGCCGCAGGGCTACCCATGAAGAGCTGGAACTCGTCCGCGCACAGAGGAAGAAAAATGGCTGAGTTCACCATCACCGGCGAATACATCGAACTGGACAAATTACTGAAGGCCACGCAACTTTGCGGCACCGGCGGCGAAGCCAGAATCATGATTGGCGAAGGCCTTGTCACCGTGGACGGCGAAGTTGAGTTGCGCCTGCGCCGCAAAGTCCGCCCCGGCATGACCGTTGCATACGACGGGAATATTCTCACCGTGCGCTGAATCGCGGTCAGCGGTAATTAAACAACTGGTCGATCTTATGGGTCTCTTTAACGGCCGCTGAAAGTGCCGCAACGATTTTATCCTGAATATTGCGGGTCAGCCGGCGCCCCTTGCGGCCTTTCTGAACCTGCTTGTGCGTCAGACCATCCTTCGACGCCGCCACCACATCGTGGTTTTTCAATCCGCGCTCTTCCATGATTTTGTCGAGAGGTTGAACGCCGCACTCTATGGACTGCGGTGGCTTGCCACCGCTTTTCTCAGCGGAGCTTGCTCCGCAAGTTTTTTCTTTAGAACTCATCTTGCACCTTAACTTGATCGTATTGAAATGATTTCACTTTGTTCACGAAACTCAGATCCGCCTCAGCCTCAAACCAACCCGCCGAACAGAACTTATACTCCGACGCCACACAAACCAATCCATGGTGAACTGGATTGTTCATCACATAATTCAGCCGGGCGTAATAGCTTTTTTCATAAGTAAGACAGGTGTCCCAATATTGAAACCACACCTGGCGTCCCAGGCAGTCATCCATTCGGTTAAGTTCCCGTGCAGTTAACGAATGAAGCTGCCGAATCAATATCTTGAGCGTCCGCGCATCGTCCGGCGCTTTGGCGATGAAGTGGTAGTGATTGGAGAACAGCGCCCAGGCTTGAAGTTTCCAACCGAACTTTTCGACAAGAGAAAACAGACATCCCTGCAATATGCTCAGCCGGTCATCTCTGAACAGCAATTGCTTATGTAACGTACTCGCTGTAACCATGTAGAGTTGATTGGGCTCAAATACATGAACCGGTCTGTGGTGCCAACATTGAATTCCTTTGAGGTGCGCAGGCTTGCCCGCGCCTTGTTTACCGAGACTGGTCTCGGCTGTGCGCGGAGCAAGCTCCGCTTCAAAAAGCGGCGGCAAGCCGCCGCACTCCATACTGTTAGACATTTTGCTCCAGTACCCGGTCTACGGCCGCCAGCACCGTTTTTACGTCATGCATTTCGTTGAGATGCTGCAAAAGATCACGGCGGCCGCGCAGTCCTTTCATATACTGCGCCAGATGCGGACGGAAATGCAAACACGCCGCCTGCTCTGGAATAAATTTCGTCTTACAGCGCCGTCCGGCCGCTGTCGCTGTCGTCAATTCGACCAGCCGGAGCAAATGCGTTTCGATCACGGCGCGCCGCTGTTGAATGGACGGCGGGTTCGCCGCCGGATTTTTTATTTGTTCAAACAGCCATGGATTGCCGACCGCGCCGCGGCCGATCATTACGCCGTCTACGCCGGACACCCGAACCATCTCCGCAGCATCCTCTGGCGTAATGACACCACCATTGCCGATTACCGGAATTTTAAGCGCCTGCTTGATTTCGCCGATCTTTTCCCAGTCGGCTTCGCCTTTATGAAAGTTACAGGCGAGCCGTCCGTGCACGGCGATCATATCCGCGCCGGCGTCCTCGACGATTTTGGCAATGGTCATATGATCAGGGAACGACGGACTAAAGCCGATACGGGTTTTGACGCTCACCGGTAGCGCCACCGCTTTTTTAACCGCGCGAACGATTTCACCGATTTGCTCCGGCTCTTTCATCAGCGCGGCACCCGCACCGCGCCGGACAACTTTTTTAACCGGACAGCCGCAGTTTAAATCGATCCAGTCGAACGTGCCGAGCTTTTCAATGTACTGCGACGCTTCAACCATCGCCTCAACCGACTTGCCAAAAATGTGCCCGGCGATCGGATGATCGAGCTTGGAAACTTCCAGAAACTGAAATGTCTTCTGCGAATCGCGGCGGATTCCTTCAGCGCTGGTCACTTCGGTATAGCAGGCACCCGCGCCTTGCTCTTTGCAGATCGAACGGAACGCCGCGTCGGTGTAGCCTGCCATCGGCGCAAGCACCACCGGAAAGTCGATGGTGACATTGCCGAATTTTAATGGAGCGATTTTCATTAATTGAATCTAGCCCCGGATAAGGGCAAGAACTTCATCGCGTTTCTGCTCCATCTGCGCCTTGGTTTTGGCCTCAAGGTTGAGGCGGACGAGCGGCTCGGTGTTGGATGAGCGGACGTTAAACCACCAGTCGGCATATTCGTAGGAGTTACCGTCGAGTTGGAATTTGTGCGCGTCGCCGTATTTGGCGTCGAGTTTTTTGAAAACCGTCTGCACATCGGCGACCGTGGAGTTAATTTCGCCGGCCGCGAAGTAGCGCTTGATCGGCTTGATCAGCTGGGAAAGAGTCTTGCCGGTTTTACTGATGACGTTGGCGACGCAGATAGCGGCCAGCGCGGAGCTTTCGGTATAGTAGTTGTCGCGGAAGTAGTAGTGTCCGGAAAGTTCGCCGGCGAAAACGGCGTCGGCTTCGCGCATCTGCGCTTTGATAAAAGCGTGGCCGACGCGCGACATCATCGGTTTGCCGCCCGCTTCTTCGATCACTTCTTTGACGGCCCAGCTGCTGCGCAGGTCGTAGAAAATGGCGGAGCCGGGGAATTTTTCGAGCATGGACTGCGCGACCAGCGCGGTGATCATGTCCATGGTGACGACATCGCCGTTTTCGTCAAGAAAGCCGGCGCGGTCGGCGTCGCCGTCGAAGGCGATACCGAAGTCATACTTGCCCGCTTTGAGTTTGGCGGAAATATCGTGAAGCGTGTGCAGGTCGAGCGGGTTAGCTTCGTGGTTCGGGAAGGTTCCATCGAGCACATCGTACATCGGCGTGATGTCGAACATTTCATCCGTGAACACGCCGCCTTCGGAAATGCCCATGCCGTTGGCGTAGTCAATGACGACTTTGAGCGGTTTCTTCATCGCGGCGAATGTGCGGATGTGGGCGAAGTATTCCGGTCGGATGTCATACGTCGTCACCTTGCCCAGCCTGGCGGCGGGCGCATCGAAGGATTGTTCGTTGACGATACGCTCGATGTCGGCGATGCCGGTGGCTCCGCTGATCGGAATGGCTTTTTCGCGGCAGATCTTCATGCCGTTCCATTCGCCGGGGTTATGCGATGCGGTAATGATCACGGATCCGTCGGCACCGAGCTTGCCGTTGGCGTGATAAGACATCGGCGTGGAAGCCAGTCCGATGTTGATAACGTCTACGCCCTGCAGGGTGAGACCTTCAGCCATGGCGTTAAACAGCGGGATGGAATGCGGACGCATGTCGTGGCCGATTACAAAAGTTTTCGGCTTCAGAAATTTTGCGACAGCGCGCCCGATTTTGAAGGCGGTGTCTTCGGTCAGATCTTTGCCGTAGATTCCGCGGATGTCGTATGCTTTGAAAATGCCTGCCATAATTGTCTCCTATTTTAAAAATGAATGTCTTTTTACTTTGCTTCACCGGACGGTTCAACAAAACCTTCCAGATAAAATGTAATGGCCGGGGTTTCCGACTCATAGGCCGGAAGATAAATCTTTTTTTTCTGTTCTCCTGAACGGCGGGCCGCCGTAAAGATGGCTGTCAGTTCAGCCGCCTCGCCCGGCCCGATCATCCGCTTACTGATCCGCACTTTGGTGCAACTGCAACTGGTGCGCGGCATTCCGGCAACGAACGTGGTATCGCCCTCATTCCGAAAGGTAAAAACGTTGGTCACTACGGCGGACTGGTTCACACGGCCAAACTGGTAAATCGGTGCGTCACAAACCAACTTTGGGCCGGTCACGGCATTTCCAATGATTGGAAAAGCTAAAAGCAGAAACAGCAGACTGCCTTTCATCACAGCAACTCCTGCTGTGAACCGCCGGGCTTGAGGCCGAATAAATCGAATCCGCGCGGCAGGACAACGCGGCCCTGCGGCGTCCGTTTGATAAAACCTTCCTGAATCAGGTACGGCTCATAAACTTCTTCGATCGTGTCCGCCTCTTCACCGACGGAAACCGCTAGCGAGCTGATACCGACCGGACCGCCGCCGAATTTTTCGATGATCGTCTGCAAAATCCGCTTATCCATTTCATCGAGACCGCTGTCGTCAATTTCAAGCAAAGCCAGCGCCTTGGCGGCGACTTCGGCGGTGATAACGTTATCAGCCTTGATCTGCGCATAGTCACGGGCACGGCGGAGCAGGTTGTTGGCGATGCGCGGTGTACCGCGTGAACGGCGGGCGATTTCGAGCGCGCCGTCCGGTTCGATATCGACATTCAAGATGCGCGCGGAGCGGATGATGATTTTCTGGAGCGTCGCGGCGTCGTAATAGTCGAGCCGGTTGACGAGACCGAAACGCGAGCGCATCGGCGCGGAAAGCAGTCCGCTACGGGTCGTCGCACCGATTAGCGTGAACGGCTGGATATTGAGCCGCACCGAGCGGGCGTTCGGTCCCTGGTCGATGACGATATCAATGACGAAGTCCTCCATCGCTGAATAGAGATATTCCTCAACCGACTTTTGCATCCGGTGGATTTCGTCGATAAATAGAAAGTCGCCGCGCTCCAGACTGGTCAACAGTCCGGCCAGATCGCCGGGCTTGTCGATGACCGGCCCGGAAGTGCATTTGATATTGGCACCCATCGCTTCGGCAATGATGTAGGCCAGCGTCGTTTTGCCGAGACCCGGCGGGCCGGAAAGCAAGGCGTGGTCAAGCACATCGCCGCGCGCCTTGGCAGCTTGCACAAACAGCTCCAGCCGTTCTTTGATTTTATCCTGACCGGTGAAATCGGCAAACCGCGACGGGCGCAGCTTGATGTCGAAGTCCTTATCGGGACGGTTCAGTGTGGTGATTGTATGATCCATTTATTTTCCAGTAAGGGCCATTCGAATGAGTTGCTCCACTGTGGTAGTCGCGTCCAATTTAAGCGCTTTGACCATTTTGCGGGCGTCGTCCTGTTTGTAGCCGAGTGAGATGAGCGCGAGCGCGGCATCGCGCAAACGACTGTCGCCGGGCAGGTCTTCGGCGCCGGCGATTGTTTCGAGCGCTTCGCCGGCGGAAAATTTGTCGCGCAGTTCGACGATGATGCGTTCGGCGGTTTTTTTACCGATACCGGAAATGGAGGAAAGCCGTTTGACGTCGCTTTCGATCAACGCAGTTTTGAGTTCACGAACCGAAAGTCCGGACAGCGCGGCGACCGCAATTTTCGGGCCGACGCCGCTGACACCAAGCAGGAGCGTGAACATCCGGCGCTCATCATCCGTGGCAAAGCCGAACAGAACCTGTGAAACGTCGGTGATGTGATGATAGATCAGGATGCGGGTTTTGGCCCCTTCGGGCGGCAGACGGTCGAAACTGCTGAGGGGAACAAGAACTTCGTAGCCGACCCCGCCGACGTTCACCACAGCGCGCCCCGGCTGTTTTTCTTCGAGAAGGCCTTCCAGAAAAGTAATCATTGGCGGGAGCCTAACAGAGAGGCCTTAAACAGAAAAGCCCCATGAAACGGATTTCACGGGGTAATCGTAAGAAATAGGACGGGGCCTTATTTCTTGGCGGCTTTGACGCGCTGTTTGAGCCGTTTTTTACGACGTTCGCGGCGCTTCTGTTTGGTTCGTTCTTTAAGTTGCTGTCCCATAGTGGGGAGAGCTTTTATCCGACGGAGTCCGCTCCGTCAATTGCTTTTGCTAAAAACTGGATTTTACCGGTTCGCATTCTAGAATACCCCGCATGCATCAACATAGAAAAAGCCGTAAACCGTGGATTATCACCGCCCTGCTCGCTCTTGCTCTGCTGGGTACACTGTTCTCGCACTGCAGTAAGGTCGAAAAAGATTACCCGCGCGACGAATCTCCGGAACTCGACGAAACCTGGTCTTCCGGCAGCGGCGACATCAAAGTCGCGCGCATTCCGCTCGACGGCGTCATCATGCGCAACGAAGAAGAAGGCTTTTTCACCGCCCGATCCGATATGGTTGAAAGCATTCTCACTCAGGTTCGCGCCGCCGAACGCGATCCGGAAATGCGCGCCATTATCCTGGAAGTGAACTCGCCCGGCGGCGGAGTCACGCCCAGCGATGAAATCTATCACGCGCTCCGCGGGTTCCGCGCCAGCCGTCCGGATCGCCGCGTAGTAATCTTCATCCGCGACCTCGGAGCCTCCGGGGCCTATTACGCCGCCATGGCCGGTGACTTCATCATTGCCGAACCGACCGCCGTGGTCGGCTCGATCGGCGTCATTATGCAGACGATGAATTTTCAGGGACTGTCAGAAAAAATCGGCATCACTGATGTCACCATCAAATCGGGCGCAAACAAAGATATGCTCAATCCTTTTCAGCCGGTGAATACCAATCAGGTCGCGCTGCTGCAAAAACTGATCGACGAGATGCAGACGCGTTTCAGCGGAATCGTAACCGAATCGCGCAAACTCGATGCCGCGGCGTCCGCCGAGCTGTTTGACGGACGTATTTTTTCTGCCGCTGAAGCACTCGATAAAGGTTTGATTGATCAAATCGGTTACTGGGACGATGCTCTCACCAAAACCGCACAACTTCTCGACACCGGAGCGCTGCACGTCATACGCTACGAACCGCAGCGAACGTTTATTGAGCAGCTTATCGAAGGGAAGGCGCCCATCGTACTGCCGAATTTAAAACTGCGTTCGCCGCAGTTTCTGTATCTTTGGAAACCGTAAAGGAATAATGAAATGATGAAAAAAATATTTTTTGCTTTGCTGGCCTGCGGATTAATAACCGGTTGCGAAACCATGCCCTTTCAACTGCAAACCCCGGCTGACCGCGCCGCACTGACGGAAGACCAGCTGTTAGCAAAAGAGAATCAGCAACGCATGGGCGGGCGACTGGAAACACTCGAGATGCAGGTCGGGCAGATGAGCCGCGATATTGACAGCCTGAAAAGCCAGCTCGCGAGCCGCTGCGCTGCTATCGAACAGAAAAGTGAAGCAGATAAACGGGAAATGGTCTCCCGGCTGAGCGGAGAGCTTAACAAACTGATTAAACAGACATCGGCACCGGCGCCAGCTCCCAAGTCCACGGCCGGAACCTCTGGCATCGAACATGTCGTCCGCCCGGGTGAAACGCTCTACATCATCGCCAAAGCCTATAATGTGAGCACCAAGACCATTATGGATGCTAACAAGATGCAAGATGCAGGCCGCCTGTCCGTCGGACAAAAACTGTTCATACCGAATGTGAAGTAGCCCCCTTGAAACAAATAACAGGGCGTTAATTTACGCCGCGAAATAATCTATAGGAACATTTTCCACTGTTTGGAAATATCCGCTTGCCCCTCAAAGGGTGAACCGTTATGTTCTCCGCCTTCATTCTCCG
>Ga0247840_10002052_pt1 | contig 36867 bp, 34 predicted proteins | sample LaCruzMarch2015__FD_192404 | JGI IMG/M metagenome (GOLD analysis project Ga0247840, IMG submission 192404) | Freshwater microbial communities from meromictic Lake La Cruz, Castile-La Mancha, Spain - LaCruzMarch2015_17m | ecosystem: Environmental > Aquatic > Freshwater > Lake | place: Spain...
ATTCAAATCGATAAATGGCATTTTAAGTTAAATACGACCACGTTTAAAGAAGTTATGCCGCTCTCAAAAACGAACGTTGGGACACCAGTGGAAAAGGGAAGAGAATTTGATATCATAAAATCAGACAAGAAGTGACTTGCCTTTGAGAAATACACTATGAGATACGTGAACCCAGTTCTGATTACAGAATGCAATGAAGCATAACAATAAAAGATGAGGTGCAAAAATGGGAGAGTTTATTGAAATTGAAGTTAATGATGAGGCGTGGGTACAAAATGGATATAAGCCTTTTAAACTAAGAAAAATGGTGGTCAATTTTACAGACGAAAACAGTTTGAATGAAACAATCGATGGCTTCAAAAAGCAAATATGGGAATGGTACTTCAACCAATCCCTAGAACGAATCAAGACAAGACAACCATAATAACCTTGTTTTTTAATATGTTACCTATGATTAGGAGAAAGAATCAATGAAATCATTAATGTATCCCGCATTCAAATTTGTAAATAATGGGCATCAAACCAATATACCTGAAGATGAGATGAAGGCGTTCATCGTTGACGAAATGAGGAAATGTACAGATGACAATATTCAGTTTGCTTAATTTTATAAGCTCCTGACCTGCCGAGTTACTTCAGACCATGGTGGCGGTAATGGACCACTTCAATAGTCGCCGTAATGAGTGCAGGAGATATGTATGGTAACAGAAAACAATGATGATAATCGATCAAATAGAAAAATGGCGAGCATTGAAATGCGCTTACAAGTTATGGCATCGCAGATAGAAAAGCTTCTAAACTCAGAAATTCTAAGGTTTGACAACCGATGCCGACGCACTTTTCCAGTTGCACATGGTATATATCGCATATTTGATCTTGAGAAGTTTAACGAGACAATTCGAGCGGGGCGAACGAAGACTGCGGCGGAGGGCTTACAGCAGCGTCTGTACCGGAATCATTTAATGGGAGATCAAGAAGGAAATCTTCGAACACAACTTGTCAATGATGGGTTGTGTCCCAATATAGAGGTGGCAAAGCGGTTCATTCGCGATCAACTAGCTGTGCAGGTTCTTGTAGTTGATGATCGAGATGAGAGAACATGGCTCGAACACTTCATGCTCGGCGTTCTTCGGCCCAAGTACAGTGATTAAGTTATGGTTTGACCGCCATGTACATTTTTAGTTCAAACCGTCAGTTTTAATAGTGTATCTTGATCATTAAGTTACGTGGGAAGGGTATAGTGAGGGCTAATGACATTAGAGTCACTGTTTGAAGGTGCTGAACTTTGGATCGCCAAATATTTAATTACTCATAATAAATTCATTGTTCCGATTTATTACGGATTCTATTCAGATGTTCTGCAATATCCTCTTTCGAGCCATATTGAGAAAACAAACCCTCAGCTTCATTAGCATACGCAAGCGATTGAGTGAAATCACCCCTTTTTTCTGCAATTAAAGCGAGATTGAGTTTGCAGTACGCTATGCCTACTGCCCTTTTTAGACGGCAATCAATTGCGTAAGATTCTCTATTATAAGCCTCGGCTTCATCAAGTTTACCTATTTTGACAAGTAATTTTGTCATTTTTTGTAAAAATACGGAAGTAATTTCCTCAGAGTTATTTAGGTTTCTCGAAATGTCGATTGCTTCAGCAAGATACCTTTCTGAGGCTTCATAATCATTTTGGTCTCTTTTTAAACTTGCCAATGAGCCCATCGTTATAGCTAGATAATATTTCGCTCCAATATTCCGAAATATATCATTTACAGTTTGAAGGCAGATTTCCGCCCCTACTAAATCCCCCCTCTCTTTTTTTATAAGACCTATTGTTCGTTTTGCCAAGCCTTGTAAAGTATCATCACCCGCTTCTTGCGCATATGATAGACCGTCGTTCACTGTTTTTTCACATTGATCAAATTTGTACCATATGAAATATACCCAGCCAATATTCGTTATCAGGTTTCTTGCTATTTCAATTTTATTTTGTGACTTTTTGGCTGCATCAAGCGCCAGTTCGCCTAGTTTTAACCTGAGATCATGGTACCCCCTGATACCAAGTGCGTAACCAATATACCTCATGATATTGATAACCATTCCATAGTCTTTTCTATTAAAGGAATCCTCCATTGCCCAGGAGTATAATTTATGGTGTAGGTCAACATTTTCGATTGTATCCAAAGAAGGCCAGTCAGGATTGTTTTCATTATTTGACAGTGACATAAAAAGATTGGAAGATATTCTTTCTCTCAGGGAATCATCTGCTAAGTTACCTTGGTTTATTGTGAAATTTCTCACAAGTGGTAATATTTTATAGGTTCGTGGGATAGTGGGCACACTACTATCGGTAGTGCATGAATTTACTTTTTGCTCTGATATTAGGGCATATTGGATTAATTCAGATATTGCATCCTCAGCATCATCGGTGCCAAACATTAGCCAATCTCTGATCATGGTACCGGTTACCGGATGATCAACAATGGAAAGCACCGCTAAAGCTTTTCGTGATTTATCCGAGATGCATCTAAAAGATTCTGCAAATAGGAATTCAAGAACTGGCGATGCTCCCGTGTTAGCCAAGTTACGAAACACATGATTAATCCCCCATCCCTTGGCACCCATCTGGCCGATTGCCCACACAATGGCTAACGGTATGCCACCAGTTTTCTCTACTAATTCTGATATTTTTTCATCAGTCAAACTGATATTGTTGATTTTGCAATTTGTTTTGATTAGATTAGCTGCCTCTTCTTCCGGTAATTCCAAAAGCCTGATAGCACGGCTTGATTGAACGCTCCGTCTGTCGGTAATGATTGATTTACTAGGGGGAGGTAACTCATTCAGAAATGATACAACCTTATCATCTTCTATTGTTTCCATGTTATCCACAATCAGGAGGACACGATTATCAGAGAGAATATCCATAACCAATTTGTATTGAGCTTTTTGATCTGGAATATTTTTGTATTTATCTGGTGTTACAATTCTAATAATTTCAGATACGATATCTTCTAAAGTTGATTTAACTGTTATAACATCTAGAATATGATCATTAATAACCCTTACTGTCTTTGCTGAAGTCCATATGATCGCATCAAAATAGAGGTCAGAATCTTTAGATTGAGATACTTGTTCGGATATTTCAAGGCAACGACGGGCGACTTCAATAGCAAGAGAAGATTTGCCAACCCCTCCGACACCAGTTATGCTTATTAGAAAGGCTCTTGATTTTTTTGATAATAGACCAAGAATATTCTCTATCTCTTTACCTCTTCCTATAAAATCAACATCTATTTGAGGTAAATTATTTTTTATTAAGTAATTACTACCTTGCCTACATAAGGATGAGTCTTCATTTATTGGGCATGCTTCGTTCAATAATTCAAGAATACTATAATAAAATCTTTTTACAGTTAACGGTGCTGGTGATATTCCATGATGAATTTCAGGATTTCTTGCATCATATATTTCATCGAGTGGTAGTGATGTGAAAATTGCGGGGACACGGCCATGGATTTTTTCCCACATTTTAGGAATTTTTGCCTGTTTCCACAATCTATGGAGCTGGCCGAAATTAAAATTAATGTAGGATAAACTGTTTCCACCTATTTGATTTTCAATAGTTTTAATTGTTTTTATGTCTTCAATGTTTTTCAAAGATTTATAGCATTTAGTGATTATTTCGCGTAAAATGCTTTCAATGCAGATCGATAATTCAGCCATAACTGTATCGTGTCTATTGCTTAGATAATCCTCTGCCCTAAGTAGTCTTTTTCTAATTTCATCTATTGTGTTCAAAAAACACTCCTTTGCATGGTTAATATTTTATCTGAGGTTCATTGGGCGATACCATTACAATTTAGCATTAGTAGCATTTTTTCGCATAATTTTATCAAACATTTCTTCAATTATTGGTTCAATCAGGCGTTTAAAGCCACCATATCCCTTTGTAGTCCATTGCGTTTTAAACTTCTTTTGTAATGGAATTTCAAGACCGCAAGGCATATCGATATCTGTAACATTAATGCTGTCATATTTTTCATTAACTGTTTCGTATTTCGTAGCTTTAGGTGAATAAAAAAGTATTTCAACAGATGCTTTTCCTATTATTTGTGTTTTAATGCCATCGTAAACCGTCTGTGTATAACCTTTATTGAATCTTGTTAATAATCTACCTTCCGTTATGCCTATATATCCGACCATAGCTCGTGTAGCAAAAGCATACAAGACATTTACTATATTGTTGTGTTTGCTAGAGATCTCAAACTTTAGTCCGTCATCTTGTTCCATTATTATGCTTCCGCATTTTTCAAATCCATAGTCATATAAATCATCTATATTGGGGAGATTTCTTGCCTTCATATCTTCATACCCATCCTTTGGAAGTATTTCAATATTTTATCTGAAGTTAAATGGCAACACTTCAGAAATCAGCGAAAGTGGCGCAATTGGATTTTGGATCGCCGACTTTAGCTTTTCTATACGTGCCGATGCAAGGGGCAATATCGCGGCAAGCTGGTTTAATTCCTCTTCTGCATCAGGCCACGGCTTACCCCAGCCCGCAGCAACAACGCGGCAGCTGGCACCTATCAGCCGAACGGTTGGACCATGGTCGGTGGTAAATGTTTTTTGAACGGCGTTTAAAGCAAGTTCCCTAGCGACCTCTGGGTGTGAAGGATATAGGAGAATCCCTCGATATAGCTGTATAAGGGGCCAAGGGTGGCCATCATCAGCATGCCATTGGGTGCGTGTCTTGAGGTATTCCATTAACACTTCTTCATCGCAGCGATGTGCGAGCCAGCGCACCAGGAGGTGGTGGGCGTATCGATCAGCAGGATTTGCGCTTATTGCAAGTCTGGCTGTTGCTTCTGGTAGCGTTCCGGTTACGTACTCAACCGCAAGTCGAACAGCGCAGTTATCGGATTCGGCGTGATCCATCATTGCAATAGCAAGATAGCAACCAGTCTGGAGTTGATTGCTGACACGGGCTTTAGGGTCGCTCAGCCTCGAAAAAGCGTTGAGAGCCTCACGGAAGAATCCGATGGCACGGGCGTTTTCGCCAAGAAAGGCAGCGTGCTGTCCAAGGCTCGATTGGACCTGTGCCCAATGCTGCAATCCGGGCACGGCAGGAGGCAGTTTTGTCCAGTTATCGAGGATACGCCCAGCCGTCTCAAATTCGTAGCGATTGGTTGCCGCAACAGCCCGGTGCAAATGGGCATGACAGACAAGAGGTGCGGCTTCGTCAAAGAGCTGCTTTTCAATTATTTCTAGCTCCGACTGCCACTTTTCCATGGTTTTGCCCAGATGATTGGCATCGGCAAGTTGCACCGTAATCCAGACAAGATGCATGGCTGGCAGTATGTCACAATCATGGGGTTTATAACGCTGTAACCAGCCGATTCCTATGGCAAGCCGACGCAAATCAACCGGACCGATTGCCATTCGTTTCTTGACCTCTGCCAATAAAGCTCCCCAAGATTCCTGTTTTGTTTGTAATTCATTGCCTACCAGGCTTAAAAAGGCAGAGATTAACGAGGCGGGATTGAGTGCGTCCGTTGTGCCAATTATGTCCCACCACAGAGAGGGCGGCAGATACACTCCTTGAGCAAATGCGTCCCAGGCATTCAACATAGAACGTGCATCAATGCCGACTCCGCTGCTCAGCAGGCAAGTTCCATCCAAACCGGAGCGTTTGAGCCGCTCCTTTGAACTATCCGTTGTTTTTGCCCATGTAAATGCCACGGCATCCGCATATCCGTTGAGAGGTGTTCCTTTTTTTTCTATTACGTTGATGTCAATGTCGATTTGTAGTGCCCGTTGGGGGTATGCGAATGCATGACGACGTAAACAGTCGCGGCGAACAACCTCCCATGATTGGCCTGCTTGAAATAAGCCCCGCTGTTCTATCATGACTTCAATGCGAGTTTTGCCATCCACTGGTAAAAGGCGCAAAACCCAGTCAATGAGCAGTGCTACACCGTCCATCCAGCGCTCACCTGGTGTAACAAGAACGAAGCGGACATCAATGCCCAGAACACCTACGGGTGCATCCAGCATTGACTGCATCACACGGTCTATTTCATCGATGCTCTTATCGACAGCATGCCAAAAAGGCGAAAGATTCGGCAAAACCTTCCGACTGGCAGGTACGATAATGCCGACGAAGCGGCCCAATTTTTGTTGGGACGCCCCGATAGCCGTCTCGTCAAATGTTGTACCTGTTTCATCGATAATTAGCTGCCAGTGGTTCTCTGGCTTCAGACACCGCAGATCATTCGCATGCAAGTTACCCGGGATAGATTGGCTTGCACTTGGACGGGCAGAAAGAGGTGCTTTCGGCAGGTCTGTCGCGGCGGGATTGGCTGATCGAGGATGCACATTGGAAAGAGCTGCGCCTTTTTTCTTTAGTTTTTTCTGCTCATCGGTGCGCTTGCGGGAGTTTAGACCCGCTAAATACTGATTTTTCATACGTGAGTAGTTTATGTCATTGGTATCGGCACCAAACGAATTCCGCAACTGTTTAAGTTTCTCCTCCGATTGCTTTCCAAAACCTAACTGGTATGCTTTTTTATACAAGTCCTTTTCAAAAAGACCCTTTGCCATTGCTTGTTCGGCTTCAATTGTATTTCCCGGATACTGCGATGCAAAAAGATTCATGGCGGCCTGAACCCCTTTTGCCCCGTCAGGTCCATCCCATGACGCAAATTTCCGGATGTCGGAAAGGCAGGCGTAGCCTTTTTCGTCAATCGGCGTTGGTGGGGCAGGTTCAGTATCCTCGTTAACCTGAGTATTTGGCTCACAGAAATTCGAGGATTTTGTGATATCTGATGACGTTTCAGACGGAGTGCTTAAAGCGCCTTCTTCGGCTGTTTGTGTGTTGCTGTCCACGTCCTTGTCAGATATCAGGATTGGGGGTTGATTCTCTTGGGCAGGCTGTATCGGCGGAATCGCCACATCAGAGTCTTTTGGCAGGAATTCCTCTCTAAGCAACCGCCAGAGCTCGTTGAACAAACTGAAATTATCTTTTGATTTCATAACTAGATCTCCGGTAGCCGCAAAAAATATTTATGAATTAGACTTGTGAAAATGAATCTGCTTTATTTTTTCGTCACTCGTTTCTCCGAATTTGGCTGGCTCTGGCATTAAATTTAGCTGTTGGATTGCCAAGCGGGTTGTTGGGTTCTTCATAGAGAAGCTTTGACACTTCTGCCTTGTTACCGTTTTTTGAGGACAAAGCCATTTCCTGCATGAATATTTCTATGGCGCTCATCAAAGCGGTAGATGGATGCTTTCTTCTCACGCGATTAATCATTTGTTTGAAAATTTCCTCATCTGAGATGACAACATAATCAATATCTGATCGCCATAGTGATTTTAGATCCAATATCTCTTTCGCCACAAGGGTGACGGTAATTTTGCTAACGCAGCCCTTATTATCTAAGCTTGCCCGTGTCGCCATGCGCCGCACAGATTGGCTTAAATCACGGAAATTGCCTGTCCACTGTGCCTCATCTGATATAGCAAATTTGAGGTACACTTCGCGAGCCTTTTTGTCAAATTTAACTGGTGATCTGAGCTCCTGCCGCTTGTCTTTCGACCATTGAGCAAGCTCGTAATCAATATTCGGGTCAATATCACGATGGCGTTCTTTAAGTCCAGGCAAATTAAAAACCCATGACCGTATTCGAGCATAGAGATCTTCACGAAAGCCACCTTTTTTTATTTCAAATCCCAGGTCCTTATTTGTTGCACAGATAAGTCGGAACAGAGATTCATGCTCTGTTTTGGGATCTCCGAGGCGATAATACTTACCCGTTTCTAAAACCTTAAGCAGCATTGCTTGGGTTCTCATATCCAATTCGCCGATTTCGTCGAGGAAAAGCGTCCCGCCATTAGATTCCTTCATAATACCATCGTGATTTGTAACTGCCCCTGTAAAGGAACCCTTCACATGGCCGAAGATCTGAGAATATGCAAGTTCAGGAGATAAACCAGCACAATTAATATCTCTAAACGGAATATCTTCTTTCTTAAGATTCTTTTTCATTCGATCAGCCCAGGCGCTATGCACCGTTCTGGCAATACGGGTTTTGCCCGTTCCTGTTGGGCCAAGCAGCAGAATCGGTTCGTATGTTGAGCTTCCGATATCAACGAGTTCTTTGATTTTTTCTCTGAGATCTTCATGGTTGGTATCAACGAGAATCGTTTTGCTAAAAAAACTATCATGCCTTTTATCTATGTCTTTAAGGATCTGGGGATATTTTATCCACGAAATATCAATCACCTGGGCATGACTTTTACATGAGAAGGCCTGTTCTTTCTCGTATTCGACTTCATCTCCCGGAAATGTCTGGACAATCGTGACTGGAAGAAGGTTTTGCTCGGAGATGGCATACATGGCGAATTGCATCGTGTGGGTACCGGTATTCATGTTTGCATAGAAACGGTCATCATCGGCGGTCATCAAAGATTTCAGTAACTCGCTGAGGACTCGATAGCATTCATCAAAGTCGTATACGTTCTGAAATTTAATTATTTTCGAAGTTATCTCAAAATCTCTTTCATTCCCTGCATTGATCTTATTTCTTATATCGTCTTGAATGATTGTCAATAATTCTTCCTGAGCTGGCTGATAGGCCAAAACCAATTGATCGAAAGGGACGTCTTTTTGTAGGCCAAACGCAACAGTGGGGCGAAAACGATTCCAGCGTCTGGGACTCTTGCCCGACATATCACGATCTTTCCCGATAATGCTGAATCCAATTCTTTTCACTATATTCTCCCATATAAGCTATCCGACTAGCATATAGAATAGATAATTTTCGGATTTTGTCAAGCTCATTTTTCAGGTAGCCGCTGGAAGAAAGAAATAAATTATTGATTATGGCATGTTATATCGATAATGTAATTTAGTTATGTTTTTGGCATAGCATCTGCATATCATCTCATAAACGCGGACGGGTAACTGAGAAGAATAGCCTAAATAGAGGAGGAAGGTCATGCTTGAATTTTTAGGAAAGTTAATACTTGGCGGCGTAATCGGTGTTGTCTTTTGCATTGCAGTAGAAACTTTTTCAGGTGGTATATGTATAAAGGGAACAAGAAAGTACGATAAATTCAATAAGGATTCTGATGAACGTGTAAAAAATATACTAAAAAATGGCTCAGGAAGTTCAAAAGCTGAGTTACAGCAATGGTGGGATGAACACCACTAAGAAAAACATAATTCGATGTCCATGATGTGGTACCAGAAAAACGCATGGGGGAATTGACATGACCGACAAAGCATATCGAAAAAATGGTTTCATCAGCCTTCTCCTTGGGATTTTGATGATCATGGTTAGTGTCGTCTTGGCGATGGTGTTCTACGACCAAACCGAGCCTCCATCGACTCCAGTTCCTTCAATGGCACCGGTGCAGCAAGCTGACGCTGGCAATAAACTGGAAGAATCCAAGCCTGAAACAGAGCAAGAACGACTGGAACGAATGAAGCGGGATGCGATGGAGAAAATCAGTGGCTTAAAGCGGGATGCCGCGCGGGAATTTCAGGATGCGGCTGTGGTCCATGAACAGGCCGCTCGCGAGGCGTTGCGCAATGTCGTCATTCAAGCCGCTCGCGAGGCGCATGGCAAGGTTCCAAAGTATGCAGACTGGTTAATAAGTTGGGAGGCAACTTGGGAAATGGCCAAAGCATGGTGGAATGAAAACCTCGATATATTCCTGAGCCAGGCCGCTGAGAAAAATTTAATTTCCCAAAAAGAATTACAGAACCGCCTGCAAGTTGAATCACAAAGATTGGCGCAGGAAGCAGGGATCAAGGGGGCGGAGATTGCCATTCGTTATGAAAATCGCTTCGCCAGCCTACTGGCAGGACTTGAGGAACCTATCCGGGTACAAATGCCGACGCTTCAACTCAATTCCGTTACGAAGGCCAATATGAGCAACCCGGTCATTACAGGAAATCTGGCGGGTATAAGTAGTTTCATCGGATCATCGGTTCTGTCAGCCTATTGGGAACGCCGCTTTGTCGAATGGGTCGGCGAAAAGGTTGCCATTAAGGCGGGAAGCAAGGTAGTGCGGGTCGGCAGCGGCCCTATCGGCTGGGCTGTCAGTCTTGGCGGTGGGTATCTGGTCGAAAAAGGTGTGGATGAATACTACCTCAAGCCGCGCCTGGAAGAAGAATTGAATCGTCAACTTGACCAGCTTCAGGCAGGGCTTTTAGATCAAGCCTTCATTCAGGAAGCGGCTTATGCACAGGCTTTGCCGCTGCGGACTATCGCCACGGAAATAATGGAGAGAGTGCAATGATGAATAAGCACCTTGATAACAGTCACATCATAGGACAAGGAGGGAATACCATGACAATCAATATCGGAAAGAAGCTCGCTGCAATGATCATACTCGTGATTGTTCTGATCATTTCTGGTGTCGCCCAAGCCAACATTGCCACAAGCTCGGGGAAGGCGGCGGGAAGGGTCTTGACGAATATCGAATTCCGCGAGCTGGCCGCGTTTGCTGCCCATTCCGAGGGGGCGGCAACCCGACTGATTCAGTTCTTGGGTGAGGAGGGTGCCGAGGGGTTGTTAAGAAATCTATCGCCTGCCGCGAAGGATCTGCTGGTGCGGAATGGTGAACGCGGTGCGGATTTCTTTATAAAGGCAGGTCCGGCAGCCGAATCACTGATCTTGAAATACGGCGACGATGTTCTCCGGATCTTTGAATCGGCAGGTGCAAACACGGCAAACTGGGTAGCCAAGTATGGCGATGATGGTGTGCGTGCGGCCAATCGTTTTGGGGTTACGGCAACAGAAGGGCTTGTCAGTAAGGCAGGGATGGAAAGCCTTCCGGTGGCGCTTCAAGTCGGCCATCCCGCTGTTGCTATTCTCAAGCGTAACCCGGAGTCGCTGCCTCTCTTTCAGGCTGCCATCCGTGAAGGGAGCGAGAAGCCATTGCTTGACGCTGTTGAACGGGGCGGCGATCGTTTTTTTCAGTTTGCCCAGCGTAACTGGAAGGGAATGAGTGTGGCCTCCTTGTGTACGGCCTTCATTACGGACCCCGAAGCCTTTACCAAACCTCCTTTTGATGCTGGCAAGGAAGTCGGTAAGAAGGCCATTGAAAGCGCCGCCGACTTGCTGAAAGAAATGATGAAGACGGCTTCAAAAAGTGCCGTTGACGTTATGACAAATCCTAAGAGTTTCGGTGGCGGTGTGCTGACATTCGCCGTCATTCTCAGCCTGGGGTTGGGCGGGTTATGGATGATTTTGAGAAAGTTCAAGGGAAAACAAAAGTCATAGCGGAAAACATATAGCGATAATCAGTTTTATAAAAACAAGGAGGATTTACGAATATGGGCACAACATTTATGGACGAAAAAGAGCTTTTGATGAACCTCAAACCGGAGGCTTCCCGTGAGGAAATATTTGAAAAGCTGAAAAAGCTGAACCTCACGAAAGAAGAAAAGGCCGAATTGTTCAAATTGTCTTTTCAGACAAAAAGAGTAGGGCCGGTGGTCATCCAGGTAGGACTCTGGTTTGTGGAGGCAGTAGTGAATGTCGCAGGAAGATTTCCGATGACCTGCGCCGGGGCGGTAGTGGGTTTGGTCATATTTTTTCTGCTCAACTGCATTCCATTGATCGGGCCGTTATTGGCAGCCTTTACAGCCCCCATCATCGCATTGATCATAATGGGCTTTGGACTTCTCAGCGATTTGGGTTTCCAGGTACAAGCCATGGTTTACGAAACAACCAGAAAATACAGACAACATGGAGGTGAATAATATGAGCAAGAATATTGATACAATAGCGGTAGCGAGTGCAAGCGGAATTATTGGCGGATCAGTTGCGTATGTCTCCGCCGTGGAGGGTATGGGAATTGTGGCCACTTTCCTGTGGCAAGCAGGGCTTCCTGTGGTGGCGCTTATGAGCGGTCCCGTAATCGTGGCCGCAGCCGTTGGCACTGCGGTTGTGGGTGGCGGTGCATACTGCGTCGGCAAAGCGATTGTCTCGCACAAGAATAAACTGGCAGATATTGCCCACGAAAACGGCTTCAAAGATGGGCCGCAATAATGAGGAGCAGAGCAATAATCGAAAGCAACAGTGGTTGGATGAACACCACTAATAGACATGGGAATGGTGGCAGGATGATCTATCGGCGATAATTGATTTACAATCGGCCATTAGTCAAGGTAATACCGGTGCCATCTTCGGCAAGGGACAGTAGGAAACTGGGAACCAAGAAAATAACAGCTAACAACAACGAAAGGTAGGTGAGCAATGTTTGGATTTCTAATCGGCTGCGGACTCGGAGTAGGAATATGGATTTTACTAGAATCAATATCTAATGGCATAACAATATCAGGCTCAAGTAAATATAATAAATTTGATAGAGATTCTGATGGCCGAGTAAGTAGTAAGTTAAGAAATGGATCTGGAAGCTCAAAAGCTGAGCTGCAAGAGTGGTGGGACACATACCACTAAAATGTCACGGGAATGGTGACCGGATGATCTATCGGCTATAATTGATTTACAATCGGCCATTAGTCAAGGTAATACCGGTGCCATCTTCGGCAAGGGGCAGTAGGAAACTGGGAACCAAGAAAATAACAACTAACAACAAAGAAAGGTAGGGGAAATAGTTATGGGATTTCTAATTGGGTGTGGACTTGGTGTAGGAATATGGATTTTACTAGAATCAATATCAAATGGTATAACAATAAGAGGCACAAGTAGCTATGACAAGTTTAACAAAGATTCTGATGCACGTATAAGTAGTAAGTTGAGAAATGGTTCTGGAAGTAGCAAGGCAGAGCTTCAAGAGTGGTGGGACACATACCACAGCAGCTAGCGGAATCTTTGGCGTGTTCATTTGGTTGTGCATTGATGAAGGCGGATTGCCCTTCAGAATAGGGAAATAGGAAGGAGATTGTGATGATTGTTTTTCTTCTCGCAGCAGGCTTTATCGTTTTGAGCATATTGGACGTACGAACAACATCGAAAGTCCTGGCACTGGGTGGTTACGAGGCAAACCCGATCGTCAGACTTCTGATGAAATGGAATTTGTTCATTCCCTTTAAGACGATTGCGACTGCTGCTGTGGCGCTGATCATCCTATTCGCAAATGAACCTGGCTCTATCCACCTTGGACTTTTTTCCTGCATCCTGTATTCCTTGATCGTTCTGAACAATCTATGGGCAATCCGGCAGGCGCGTAAATGGAGTCAGGAAGGAATATGATGCCTGCAAAGTAAGGATATATGAATGAATCCATCGATCAAGAAAATCCTGCTTGCAGGGGGGCTCGGCGTCATCGCCTGGCTGTTTGTGATGTTAATTTTCTACACCGTGACCGTGCTCATTGGCTGGATTATATTTGCTATCATTCTACTCTGTACTTATGCCATCTGGAACAAACATGCCAGAACTGAGCTTATGAAAAAGGAAGAGAACTTTGATATCCTGAAACCCGATAAGGAGTGAATTGGTTGGGTGGGCAGTTTCAAGAAAGTGATAATGTAAGATCAAAAGTTACAGAGACTTACGGGAGGCGTTATTCGTTGGGCAAGCGCGTTTTTTTTCGCTGACCCATCGCAGGTTTAGGCAAGGGAATCTCCGGTTTTTTTGGGGGGGGTGACGGACAACCGTCATTCGGAAGCTTGCAATGTGATTGAGTTATTGACGAATGTGAAAAAGTTTTGCCCTGTTGATAACCGGCATGAAATGGGTCGGGGAAACCGGGACGGTTCGGGGTCCGGTCCGCGAAGCATTCTACTGTCAGCATTGGCTGGCCACTGGAGAATTAAACAGCAAGCGTTCTCAATTCGGTGGCGTGCCGAAGTATCCAGAGGAAAAGCAGCTACTGTAGCACTTTTTGTTGAAATGGATGTGCTTGGTTCGATATTTTAGATAAGGAGAATATCAATATGATAACATACGGCGGGTTACTCACGTTTCTTGAGGTTGTATTTCTTCTGTTTCTCATAGCTATTTTGCTTCTTTGTGGCCGATTTCTCTTCATGTTAATTGTTATTTTCGCAGGCCCACCGGTTCTCTTGACGTTACTTTTTGGCGGAGAATGGGGAACCGTATTTAAGGTGGCAATAGGGGGAGTCTTTGCTGTGTTCATTTGGTTGTACATTGCGGACGAAGGATTGCCTTTCAGATAGGGAAATAGGAAAAGAGGCTCTGATGATTGTTTTTCTTCTCGCTACAGGCTTTATCTGACTAAAAATATTTTCTCGGTCAAACCGGACCCATGTGATCGCTTACTGAATATCGGGCTGCCGGGGTATCGGCAGGGCATGTAAAATCTTCAGTAGTTTTTTAGAGAGGGAATGAGATGATGAAGGTTCTAAGAATGGTCGAATATTGCGATGTTTGTGTCACGTTCAAAGAGTGGCTTGCCAAAAACGGCCATCGGTTTAACCGGAAATACAAGATACGCCACTACGCTAAGAAAGAATCTATCCACATCTACTTTGAGGACGTCACGCCAGAACTGCATTGCTACGTTTACGAAGGGAATGTTGGGACCTCGGTTCACTTTAAGGGACAATGCTGGGACCTCCTCGAAGATTTCGACTATGTCATGATGCGCAGTAAGAATCTTAAATATTACTGCTACCTGTGCACGAAACGAAAGTATTATGCCACGCCTCAGGAACTATTGTTCGAGCATTCTTTTGAGAATTTCCTGGAGTGGGTAAACGAAAAATTTACTCCTTTTCATGTCCTTGAGCTTACCCAATGTCAAGGTATGACATCAGCCCGTATTATCGACACACGTGAATCCGACAGCAAACATACCGTTGAAAGAGAAAGATTCAAGAAATTCCTATCAGGCTTAAAACAGTTAGGCCCCGGCGATCAACCTATGTTCAAGAGTCTTGACAACATGAAGGTTACGTACATCCCTGTCATTAAAGAGAAAGGGAACGTGGAGAAATAGACCATGAGCTATGTTAACTCCGTGCTGATTGCAGGCGAAGAAGTCATCTATCAGGCAAAACTGCACTGCAAAATTTACTTTACGCCGCAAGCATTGTTGAGCCTGTGGCTTTTACCGCTAATCAAACAGCGCACCAGTGAGTTTGTCATTACGAACACGCGCATTATTATAAAGACAGGCTTTATATGAAAATTCCCTTCCCTGTATCTCATGGCGCAGAATGTAGAATTTAGGGTGCGTTAGGCGCTTCGCCGTAACGCACCGAAAATGTACCGGATGTTAATGGTGGATTACGCTCCGCTAATCCACCCTACATTTTCATCCTTAGTTGTGCCCGCGCCGGGCATGGAGGTTTATTGGAGATTAGGAGAGGCCGGTAAGTAACCGCCCCGTTAATCTTATTATCAAACGAGAAAGATAATAACCGGAAGAAACGATGGAAACATATAGATTTTAGTATATTATAAACACCGTTATTATCGCTGCCCTGTAATGGGAAGAGGAGTGAAGGCATGAATGGAACAACAGTGTCACCCAAGAAACCGCACCGCATTGAAGCTATGGGGTTGTGCTGGTTCTCTCGCTGCTCCTTTGGCGCCTGATGGAACGGACCATGAAAAGTAAGGCCAAAACGGAAAACATCAGGCTCGAGGGCTGGAACAAAAGGGAGACGACCAGCCCCTGCGTCTTTCATGATGGCTTCCAAATTTTCACCTGTTTTCGTTGGTGTAGAGGGCAACCGGCGGTTCCTGTTTGCTCCGCTGGACACTGTGCAGATTGCCTATCTCAGTGCGCTGGAAGTTAACCCTGTCGTCTTTACGAAGATGGGATCAAGTACGGCCAGCATCCGGTCAGGATATCAGCGACAAGGAACTGAAAAAATGGCCAAAGAGTGTTTCAAAAAGTGCAAAATATGGGTAAAACGACCAAGGTTGGTTAAAAAATAGAACAGTCCCCATTTATTCGCTTGACAGGGCAGGGGTAACGGGGGCAAGATCCCGCACTATTTTTTTTTACAGAGGAGAACCATGGAGGAGATGAATCAGAAGATGGAAGAGGACGGGGGCGAGAAGAGTTTCGCCGAACTGCTGGACGAAAGCGGGATGGAGCAGGGGTGGCTGAAGCCGGGACAGCGCGTGGAGGCGATGATCGTGAAGATCACTCCGGAATGGATCTTCATCGACGTGGGCGGAAAGCACGAGGGGTATTTGGACCGGCGCGAATTTCTCGATGCGGAGGGGGGTGTGACGGTCAAGGAAGGCGAGACCATCCGGGCCTATTTCCTCTCATCCCAGCACAACGAGAAACTGTTTACGACCAAGGTCAGCAGCGGCGACGCGAGCCGGACCTTCCTCGCGGATGCGGCGCACAGCGGGATTCCTGTGGAAGGATTGGTCGAGAAGGAGGTCAAGGGCGGCTTCGAGATCAAGGTGGCCGGCGATACCCGAGGCTTCTGTCCCTTCTCCCAGATGGGATTATTCCGTGTGGCGACACCGGCGGACTGGATCGGGAAGCGTCTGAACTTCCGGATCATCGAGTACGGAGAACGGGGCAGGAACATCGTCGTTTCCCACCGGGCGCTGCTGGAGGAGGAGCGGATAAAGCAGAAAGAGGTTCTGAAGGAGACTCTCCGGGAGGGGATGATGGTGAAGGGGACAGTCGTCTCACTCCAGAAGTTCGGAGCCTTCGTCGACCTTGGTGGTGTGCAGGCGCTCATCCCCATCTCCGAAATCGCCTGGGAGCACGTGGGCGATATTGCCGACCTCTTGACCCTTGGCCAGGAGGTCGAAGCGGCCATCCTGAAGTTGGACTGGGAGCAGGACCGGGTTTCGCTCAGCCTCCGGTCGAGCCTTCCTGATCCGTGGGAGAGGGTCGAGGCGGAATTTCCCGAGGGATCGAGTTTTACGGGAACCGTGGCGCGCCTGACCAAGTTTGGCGCCTTCGTAACCCTGATTCCCGGTGTGGACGGCCTGATTCACATCTCCAAGCTGGGTCGCGGGAAACGGATTACCCACCCCTCGGAGGTGTTGACGGATGGACAGAAGGTCCAGGTGAAGATCGAGAAGATCGACCGGGCCGCCAAGCGCATCTCGCTTGTGCCGGTTGGGGACGCCGAAGAGGAGAAGGCGGAGGAGTTGGAGGATTTTCAACAGTACGTGGGCAAGGCCCCCGGTTCCTTCGGTTCCCTCGGTGACGCGCTGCAGAAGAAACTGGGCGCGAAAGTGCGAAACTGACGGTCTAAAAGCTGATGACCGGCGATTTGGAAACGAAGATCCGGCATGCCCCCCGGAGCCCCGGCGTCTATCTGATGAAGGACGGAGCCGGAGAGATCCTCTATGTGGGCAAGGCCCGGGATTTGAAGGCGAGGATCCGGGCCTATTTCACCCAGACCGACGCACGGGCGATGATCCCCTTCCTCGTTTCCCGAATCCGGGATATGGAGTTTATTCTCACCGGAACGGAAAAGGAGGCGCTGATCCTTGAGAACAACCTGATCAAGGAGCACCGGCCGCGATACAACGTTGATTTCCGGGACGATAAATCCTACTACAATATCCGGATCGATCCGTCCGAACCCTTCCCCCGTTTTCAGCTCGTGCGCCGTCCGAAAAAAGACGGCGCACGCCATTTCGGCCCCTATCCCTCCGGCGCCGCGGCAAAGGAGACCCTTCGCTTCCTGCAGACGATTCTGCCGCTTCGGATCTGTCGGGATCGTGAGTTGAAGGCGCGCCGCCGCCCCTGCCTTGAATACGAGATCGGGCGTTGCGCTGCCCCTTGTGTTGGCCGGATCGGGCTTTCCGACTATCAGCATCTGGTGAAGGACGGCATTGCCTTCCTGGAGGGCCGGGAAAAGGCGCTGATCGGTGACCTTCGCGCCCGGATGAACGGGGCGGCGGAGGATCTCCGTTTCGAAGAGGCGGCCGTCCTGCGGGACCGGATCGCGTCGCTTGAGGAGACCCTCGAAAAACAGCGAATCGTCTCCATGACTGGCAGGAACCGGGATGTTTTCGGTCTCTGCCGGGAGGAGGATCTGACGCAGATCGCGCTTCTCTTTGTCCGCAGTGGTCGGATGATCGGCCAGAAAACATTTCCACTGATCCGCCTTCGGGCGGAGACCGGCGAGATCCTCTCCTCGCTGCTGATGCGGTATTACGACGGCGTTGTGGATATTCCGGATGAGGTCGTGGTGCCGATGGCGCTGGAGGACGGCGGGGTTCTGACGGAATGGCTCGCGGAGAAGAAGGGGCGGGGGGTGAATCTCTTCTTTCCAAAGCGGGGGGAGACCCTCGCCCTCGTCGGGATTGCCGCGCGGAATGCGGAAAATGCCATCAAGACCGCACGCCTCGCTGCCGATCGCCCGGACGAGGCGCTCCGGTTGCTCATCGAGAAACTCAAGCTTCGCAACTTGCCCCGGCGGATCGAGTGTTTCGATATTTCAAATATCGGCGGCAAACATGCCGTCGGTTCTCTGGTTGCCTTTGCGGACGGCCTGCCCGCGAAAGAGGGGTACCGCCGCTTTCGGATCCGGACGGTCCCCGGCGCCGACGACTACGCGATGATGTACGAGGTCCTGAAACGGCGCTATCAAAAGCGGGAAAACCTCCCGGACCTGGTTATCGTGGACGGAGGTAAGGGGCAGCTTGGCGTTGCCCTCGCCGTTCTGAAGGATTTGGCAATCGAGGGGATAGATGTGATCGGACTGGCGAAGGAACGGGACGATCTGGGGCTTCACGTTCCGAATGGCACGCCTGGGAAAGGGGAAGACCGCGTCTTTCTCCCAGGGCGTAAGGACCCGATTTACCTCTCCCGCTGGCCGGCGGCCCTCTTTTTGCTCCAGCGGATCCGCGACGAAGCGCACCGCTTTGCCGTGACCTACCACCGGAAAGTCAAGGAGAAGGCGGATCTGCAATCGCTCCTCGACCAAATCCCGGGGGTCGGTCCGGCGCGCCGTAAGGCGCTGCTGATCTTCTTCGGCGATGTGCAGCGGGTTCGGGCGGCATCGGTTGAAGAATTGCAGCAGGTGGAAGGGATCGGCGCGGAAAACGCCAGCCATATCCGCATGTTTCTCGATACGGTTTAGCAATAGCGTCACAGCCACTGGAAAGGAAGGGGTGACCATGGATCAGAAAAAAGTTTTTTATACCTGGCAGATCATTCCCTCGACACTCGGCGAAATGGGTCTTGTCTGGCGCGAGGATGAGAGCTTTTCCCCGATCTGCCGGATCCTTCTTCCGGAAGCGGGTCTCTCTATGGCTGGAAAAATAAGAGATATTTTTCCCGATGCGGTTCCAAAGATCAGAGAGCAGGATGGAATTTGCAAGCAGATTCTTGATTTTCTTGTCGAAAAGGCCGTTCATTTCAGCCTGGAAGATCTGGACATCGGAAGTTTGAAAGGGTTTGCGAGGCGCGTTCTGCTGGCGGCTGCGGAGATCCCCCGCGGTCGTGTGATGACTTACGGCGGGCTTTCGGAAAGCGTAGGCGTCCCCGGCGGTGCAAGGGCCGTCGGGAATGTCATGGCCGGAAACCCTTTTCCCCTTGTGATCCCCTGTCACCGCGTGATCCGGAGCGGTGGTGGCATCGGTGGTTTCGGCGGCGGTTTGGCGATGAAAAGGAGACTCCTCGAATGGGAAGGGGTCGTTTTTGATGCACAGGGACGCGTCCCACCAAAGTATCTGTACGCGGGAAAGAGATGAATTTCATGAATCTGTCAGATATCCGGTTCCCCAGACAGTTGGAAGCCGATGAGACGGCGGAACCCCTCCGCAAGGCGTTGATGACCCGTACCGTGAAACTCTGGCCCGGCGGCGATCTCGATGTAGCAAGGATCACGATGGATGACCCACTGAAAAAGGCGCTGCGGAAGGCCAGGCTCCAGGGCCGGATTTCCTGCGGATTCGAAACAATTTTCGACCGGCTGGAAAGTGAGAGCAAAGGGATTGCGAATGTTCGGGGACGCGGCGGCGCCCCCTATGGAGATCGGGTATCCCGGTTGCTGTTATTTTCCAACGACGGCGCCGAGCGTTTATACAGGCATATCGAATCTCTCCTGAAGGTGCACGCCCCGAGGCTGCTCGGTTGCCTTCTCGATATCGACGGCATTGCCCTGGGGAGTGTGCTTACCGGAAAAGAGACCCGAATCAAGCTTTTGATGGCGGAACATAAGGATGCGGTTTCCGATATCTTGCGCACGATGGTTGCCGGTCGGGATACATAGTGCTGAGTGTTTTTTGTCTTCACCGAGCGCTTTTATCGGGGATATGGTTTTGTAGGGGCGGGTTTCAAACCCGCCCCTACAGCACTCAGCACTTTCTTTTAAAGAGTGAGATGGTATGGGACTAATTTGGATCAATGAGGTTTCGGTCAGCTTTGGCGGGCCACGGCTCCTGGACGGGGCTACACTCCAGATCGAGGCGGGCGAAAGGATTGGCCTGCTGGGTCGGAACGGTTCGGGAAAATCAACCCTCATGAAATTGCTTGTTGGCGATGTCGCCCCGGACAGCGGCGGGATCATTTGCAGCAATGATATCAGAATTGCGATGTTGCCCCAGGATGTTCCCGACGACCTGCCGGGGACGGTCTATGATGTCGTGGCCGAGGGCGGCAGCGAGCACCTGGAACTTCTCCGGGAATACCATGACCTTACCCTGCAGATGGCCCGAAGCGGTGATGACGGCCTGCTTCCGAAACTCGAACGGGTTCAGCACCGGCTGGAGACGTCCGGCGCCTGGCTGTATCACCAGCGGGTGGAGACGGTGATCGCCAGGACCGACCTGCAGGAGAATGCCGAATTCCGCTTTCTCTCGGCGGGGATGAAACGCCGGGTATTTCTGGCCAGGGCGCTTGCAAGCAACCCGGACTTTCTGCTTCTGGACGAGCCCACAAACCATCTGGATATCAACGCCATCCTCTGGCTCGAGGATTTCCTGCGGAAGTTTGAAGGGACCCTCATGTTTGTGACCCATGACCGGGCGTTTCTTCAGCGGCTGGCGACCCGCATCGTGGAAATCGACCGGGGCCTTCTCACGTCGTTTCCCTGCGATTACAGCACCTACCTCGAACGTCGGCAGGCTGCGCTGGAGGGGCAGGAGACACAGTGGCGGGAATTTGACAAGAAACTGGCCCGGGAAGAGATCTGGGTTCGACAGGGGATCAAGGCCCGTCGCACCCGGAACGAGGGCAGGGTGCGGGCGCTGATTCAGATGCGTCGGGAGCGGGAGCGCCGACTGGAACAGGCGGGCAATGTCCGGCTGACCATCCAGGAGGCGGAGCGCAGCGGAAAACTGGTTGTGGAAGCCAAAAAGATCAGCTTCGCCTTCGCCGATAAAAAGATCGTGGAAGGATTCTCCACCGTGATTCTCCGCGGCGACAAGGTGGGCATCATAGGGCCCAACGGCTCCGGCAAGACCACACTTCTCAAGATTCTGCTCGGCGACCTTGACCCGCAGCAGGGTGGGGTCCGTCTGGGGACCGGGGTCCGGATCGCCTACTTTGATCAGCTCCGCGCCCAGTTGGATGAAAACAGGAGTTTGAAAGACAATGTCGCCGACGGCAACGACATGGTCATCGTTGGCGGCGTCTCGCGGCATATCGTGGGTTATCTTCAGGATTTCCTCTTTTCACCGGAACAGATTCCGGCCCCGGTCCGTTCGCTCTCGGGCGGTGAACGCAATCGCCTTCTGTTGGCGAAACTCTTCATCCTTCCCTCGAACGTCCTTGTGCTGGATGAGCCTACAAACGACCTCGACGCCGAAACGCTTGAACTCCTCGAAGACCGGCTCCTGGAATACAGCGGCACAATCCTGCTCGTCAGCCATGACCGTGCATTCCTTAACAACGTGGCGACCTCGACGATTGTCTTCGAAGGCGAGGGGCGGTTGCACGAATATGTGGGCGGTTATGACGACTGGCTCCGGCAGCGGACGGCGCCAGTTGGGCCGCTCCCGACGGCGCCGAAAGGACCAAAACCCAGGAAAGACAAAACCCCGCAAGAGAAGCGAAAGCTCTCTTATAAAGAGACGCGGGAGCTGGAGGGGTTGCCGCAGAAACTCGAAGACCTGGAGGAGGAGAAGGAGCGCCTGATGACGACTCTGAATTCCCCCGTATTCTATGAGCGCAGAGACGCCGTTGAGATCAACAAGACCAGCGACCGCCTGGGGGTCCTTGAAAAGGAGCTGGATGAGGCCTACAGGCGCTGGGATGAATTGGAGAAACTGACAGCGAAATTAGATCCCCGATAAGGGATTTCGGGGATGACAGTTTGGGGGCCTTCGGGGTGAGGCTGGAAGTCAAAAAACTTCTACAAGGGTGTTCTTTTTTGTGGTAGGGGTACTGTACACTGATTGCTGGAAAGGAAATGGCCATGACGACAAAAATGACGTTTTTTCCGGAGTCCTGCCGGGCGGCGGCGGGGGAGGCCCGCAAGGCGCTGGCGGCGGGGAAGATTACGGAACGTATCCAGAGGAAGGATCACACCCTCTGGAAACCGGAACCCGAGGGAATTTCCGACCGCCTTGGCTGGCTCGACAGCCCACGGGCGATGCAGGGACGCCTCACCGAAATCGCGTCTGTTGTCGAAGGCGTCCGGGTCGATGGTTTCAACTTTGCCCTGCTGCTTGGGATGGGGGGCTCCAGCCTCGCGCCGGAGGTGTTCCGGAAGGTCTTCGGTGTTGCCGACGGCTTTCTCGACCTTGCGGTGCTGGACAGCACGGACCCGGGGGCGGTTCTCGCCTGCGCCGAACGGCTCAACCTGAAGCGGACGCTCTTCATCGTCTCCACAAAATCGGGCGGGACCGTCGAGACCTTCTCATTCATGAAGTATTTTTACAACCTTGTAGCGGAGAAGCTTGGGGCGGAGGAGGCGGGGAGACACTTTCTCGCGATCACCGATCCCGGGAGCGCCTTGGCCGATCTCGCCCACGCGCACCATTTCCGCCATGCCTTCCTCAACGATCCGGATATCGGCGGTCGCTATTCGGTTCTCTCCTGCTTCGGCCTCGTACCGGCGGCGCTGCTCGGGATGGATGTCGGTCTTCTGCTGGAACGGGCTGCTGCGGCTGCAGAAGCTGAATTTGATAGCAACAGCCAGGAGATGAACGGGGCTCTCCTCGGAGCGCTCCTCGGGGAGTTTGCGGTGCAGGGACGTGACAAGCTCACCTTTCTTTTTTCGCCGCGGTTGGCCGCTTTCGGCGACTGGGTGGAGCAGCTCCTTGCGGAGAGTCTTGGCAAGGAAGGGGAGGGGATGCTGCCGGTTGTCGGCGAGGTGTTCGGGGCGCCTTCGGTTTACGGTCCGGACCGGATCTTCTGCGCGATCCGTCTGGCGGGGGATGATGCGGGCGAGGAGCAACTGAAGGCGCTTGCGGAGGCTGGCCATCCCGTCATCGATCTTTCGCTTTCCGATCCCTATGAATTGGGCGGCCAGTGCTTCTTCTGGGAAATGGCAGCGGCGATCACCGGCTGGCGGCTGGCGATCAACCCGTTCGACCAGCCGGACGTAGAGGCGGCGAAGATCCTCGCCCGGAAGATGATTGCGGAGTATCGCGAAAAGGGAGCGATGCCGTTAGAGACCCCGACGCTGAAGGGGCCGGGTCTGTCCGTTTACGGCGATCTGGATGCCGGGAAGCCGGAAGAGACCCTGGCGGCGTTTCTCCGTCACGCAAAACCGGGCGCCTACGCCGCGCTCCATGCTTATCTGACGCCGTCCCCCGGGATGGACGAGGCCCTGCAGCGTCTGCGGATGCGGATACGGGACCGTTTCCGCCTTGTGACGACCGTCGGCTACGGGCCCCGCTTTCTCCACTCAACCGGTCAGTTGCACAAGGGTGACGCCGGGTGCGGCCTGTTCATCCAGTTTACGGCGGACGACTCCCGGGATGCGCCGATCCCCGATGAAATGGGGCGACCGGAATCCGCGCTCACTTTCGGCGTCCTGAAACAGGCCCAGGCCTTCGGCGACCGGCAGGCGCTGATCAACGCCAGACGACGCGTAATTCGGATCCACCTCCACGGAGATCCGGTGAACGGCATATCCCGATTGATGGCGGCCCTGTAACTTCCCACGGGAAGACCGTTAAATCGAGCGGGATATTTTGTTATCATTCTCCTGTAGTAGTCGCGACGGCCGGAGGGAATCGTCTGACCGTCATGTCGGAGGAAAACAGATTAAAGCCAGAAAGGTCAGCGCCAGGTGAAAGAAATAATCACTTCAGAAACGATAAAGGACTTTTTCCGAAAGGATCTGTTTGCCGGATTTGTTGGCATTGAACTGATCGCGGCAGGTGAAGGCAGAGCAAGGGCCAAACTGGAAATTCGCAATCACCATTTGAACGGTCTCGGTCTTGTCCATGGAGGCGCCATTTTCGCTCTGGCCGACCTGGCCTTTGCTACCGCAGTCAATTCGAGGGGGCGGGATGCTGTGGCGATTCACTGTTCGATCTCCTACCTGAAAGCGGTTACAGATGGGTTTCTTTTCGCCGAGGCCGAGGAGGTTTCCTGCGGTCCAAAGATCGCCACCTACACCATCCGGATTACCGACGCTTCGGGGGAATTGATTTCTTGTTTTGAGGGGATGGCCTTCAGAAAGACCGATAAACGATCATAGCAGCTCAGTGGATCGGAAAAACGGCGAAAATGAAGGCGCTCCAGAGGGAGTGAGATACGATGACCATGCCCAGATCCCGCCGCCAGAGGTAGAGTCCGCCCCAGAAGGCACCCGCGATCAGGGCGGCGGCGATGAGAACGAAATTCATTGAAAAGAGATGGACGCCGCCGTAAATCAGGGTTCCCACCACGAATCCTTTGCGATCGCCAAAGCGCTGCATCAATTTTTCCTGCAGGAAGCCACGCCAGAAGATCTCTTCACCCGGGCCGGTGATGAAGCATAACAGCAGAAAGATGAGAATCCGGTCGGTGCCTGTTCCGAGGTCATAGATTCCGCCGACCTGAGCGCCTGCGCCGGGGACGATGTAAGGTGCTATCAGGTTGCCGAGGAAGAAGATCCCGTAAAGAACTACGGCCGAAAGCACGCCGCCGATGACACTTTTCAGGGAGAAGCGAACCTTTGGTTTCTGCCAGATCAGGGAGTAGAGGCAGATGATCATCACGGAAAAACCGATTTTTACCCAGAAGTTTCCCCAGGCTATCCCGAAAGTAAAGCCCCAGCAGACGAAGGTGAGAAGAATTGCGACAGGAATCAAAAGACAAACCTCGTTTCCAGGAATAGCGCGAGTATGAGAAGGATACCGAAAACGGTATCAAACTGGGCGGTTAGCGCATCGGCCATATCGGGGATCTTTGCCCTGAAAGTTTTTAGCAGGGTCACGGCCTTTGGAACGGAGAGGAAGATCAAGAGTCCCCAGAGGCTCATGATTCCGGTAATGATCATCGCGAGCACGCAGGCGTAAGCCAGTACAATGAGCCCGACAAAGAGTTGATAACTTCGACTGCTGCCAAGCAGGATGCTCAATGTTTTGATATTCTGGCGTGAATCGTAGTCGATGTCTCTCATATTGTTGGCAAAGAGGACCAGGGCGACAAGAATCCCGAAAGGAATCGAAATGTAGAGGGCTTTCAGGGAAAGTGTATGCCGTTGAACCGCGTAGGCGCCCTCGACCATCAGCGGTCCCCACATCAGGAAGACCGCAGGTTCGCCGAATGCGCGGTACTTGAATTTAATGGGGCCGGCCGTGTAAAAAATGACCGCAACAAGCCCGACCAGGCCGATCCAGAGGATATGCCAGGAGCGGATGAATGCCGCCGTGATTCCGATGGCGGCGGTTAAAGCGAGCAGGATAGCGGCTTCAGCCAGAAGTTGGCGAGGCGTCAGCAATCCGGAGATAATGGGCTGGGGTCGGTATTTTGCGGTGGGGGAATCCTTCTGGTCGATCCCGTAAAGCGTGTCAAAGTAATCGTTGATCACATTGGCGGAGGCGTGGAAGACGATCATGCCTGTGGCCGTCAGGAAAAACCAAACCCACGACACCGAGCCCTGTTCGGCGGCCAGAAGTGTTCCCACGGAAACGGAAATGCAGGACATCGTGAAGGACCAGGGACGCGTGGCGATAATATATTTCCACAAAAAATTGAACATTGACGAATACCTTACTCCCCAGGCGGTTAGAATTGGTGTTGCCAAACCTACCCCATGCGGCCTTTGAGTTCCCGGTCGAGTGTATCGAGAAACTGGCCGGTGGTTTCCCATTTCTGATTGCTGCCGATCATGATCGCCAAATCCTTCGTCATATGGCCGGCTTCGACCGAGCCAACGCAGACCTGTTCCAACGTTTCGGCGAAGCGGACCAGTTCGGGGGTGTCGTCCAACTGGCCGCGGCGTATCAGGCCGCGTGTCCAGGCGAAGATCGAGGCGATTGGGTTCGTCGAAGTTTCCCTGCCGGCCTGGTGCTCCCGGTAGTGGCGGGTCACGGTGCCGTGAGCGGCTTCGGCTTCAAACCCCGTGCCGTCCGGACTCATCAGCACGGAGGTCATCAGGCCGAGCGAACCGTAGCCCTGGGCCACGGTGTCGGACTGCACGTCGCCGTCGTAATTCTTGCAGGCCCAAAGGTACCCGCCGCTCCACTTGAGGTTGGATGCGACCATGTCGTCGATCAGGCGGTGCTCATAGGTGAGACCGGCGGCCTTGAATCGGTCGGCAAACTCGGCGTCAAAGATCTGCTGGAACAGGTTTTTGAAGCGTCCGTCGTAAATCTTGAGGATCGTGTTTTTAGTAGAAAAATAGACCGCATACCGACGCGAAAGGCCGTAGGTGAAACAGGCGCGCGCGAATCCGCTGATCGACTCATCCGAGTTGTACATTGCCATGGCCGCACCGGAGCCTGCGGATTTGTACACCTCTTTCTCGATTACCGGCCCGCCGCCTTCAGGCACAAAGGTCAGCTTCAGCGTCCCCTTGCCGGGGTAGAGGAATTCGCTGGCCCGGTACTGGTCGCCGAAGGCGTGGCGCGCCACGATGACCGGTTTGTCCCAATGGGGAATCAGGCGCGGAACATTTTTGCAGATGATCGGTTCGCGGAAGATGGTTCCGTCCAATATATTCCGGATGGTTCCGTTCGGAGAGCGAAGCATTTCGGGTGAGCCGAATTCCCGTACGCGGCCTTCGTCGTGGGTAATGGTCGCGCACTTGACCGCGACGCCGTATTTCCTGGTCGCATGGGCGGAATCGACGGTCACCTGATCCCCGGTCGCATCCCGGTTCTGGATGCCGAGATCATAATACTTCAGGTCGATGTCGAGGTACGGATAAATCAGTTTCTCTTTGATTCCGGCCCAGATGATCCGTGTCATTTCATCGCCGTCCATTTCGACGACTGGATTTTTGACTTTGATTTTTGCCATGGCTGCCTCCGATATCATTCAAATATAGTGTAAATTTGCGCAACGCTAACAAAGCGCGATCTGCCAGTTAAGAAGTCTTGTGCCCGGTGCGATCGGTCGGTTTATAGCCGATTTGGCAGCAATGAGCAAGTGGTTTCAGGCCGGTCTTGCCGCCCTCCCGATCTATGAAACCTTCCCTTCGAAGCGCTGCTTGAATCGGGTTTCGTAATCTGCATTCAGGGAAAGACGGTGCATTGCGAACCGTCCAACTGCGCATAGATCCTTTGCCCGACATCATGGATTTCCAGGGGATGGGATTGCACCCGAAGTTGTGTTCCGTCCTCCATGACAACCTGGTAGTCGGCTAGATTGCCCAGGAACGTGCAGGATGCAACACGGACCGGGACCAGGTCGGGGGTGTCGCCACTGGCCGTTCCGACCAAGGTGACATTCTCGGGACGGATTGCCACATGTACGTCCATTCCTTCCCGGATACCCGAGGGGAGAGGCAGCCGGAGACGGTGACCGCCTCCGAGCGCCACGACACCGTCATCCCCCGAACCGCCGAGCACACGACCGGGCACAAGGTTTAACAGACCCATGAAATCGGCGACCGTCCGGTTGGCTGGATGTGCGTAAATCTCGCGCGGGGAGCCATACTGCACAAGCTCTCCTTCATGCATCACGGCGATGCGGTCGGAGAGCGCCATTGCCTCCGATTGATCGTGTGTGACATAGACGAAGGTGATGGCGGTGCGGCGCTGCAACTCCTTGAGTTCCCATCGCATCCGTTCGCGTAGCTTTGCATCAAGGTTGGAGAGTGGTTCGTCCAGCAAGAGGATCCGCGGTTCCATCACCAGGCTGCGTGCGAGTGCGACACGCTGCTGTTGCCCGCCGCTCATCTGATTGGGATACCGATCCTCCATGCCGCCCAAGTGTACCATATCGAGGGCGTCAGTTACCCGCTTCCTGGCGTCCTGCTTCGGAATCCGCCTCACCTCCAAACCGAAGACGACGTTCTCGTAGACGGTCAGGTGCGGCCAGATGGCGTAGGTCTGGAAGACCATTCCCATTCCTCTTTTTTCGGGAGGTACGACACTTCCTTTCGACGAGAGGATTGTGTCGCCGACGCGAATGGTACCCGCATCCGGTTTGAGGAAACCCGCGATCAGTCGCAGTGTCGTTGTCTTGCCGCATCCGCTCGGGCCAAGCAGCGTTACGAACTCGGTATCGGCGATCTCCAGGCTTACATTCTTCACCACCGCTGTGCTGCCGTAGTGCTTGGAAAGGTTTTCGATTACGATTCCGTCCATCAGGATGTGACCTCCGGCTTCTGCCCCGTCATCCCACGGCCGCCGAGTTTGGTTGCCAACCAGATCGCGGCGCTGATGATCAGCATATTCAAGATTGCCAGAGCGGCGACCGCTTCCCGGTAACCGCTCTCGTAAAGATTGTAGACCGCGACTGCCAGGGTCATCGAATCCGACGTAAACAGAAGGATAGAGGCGCTCAATTCCTGAATGGCCGGCACGAAAACAAGGAGCCAGCCGGAGAAGAGGCCGGGCCGGATCAAAGGGAGTGTCACCTTTCGCATCGTGCACAGCCAGCCTGCGCCGCCGATCCGGGCCGCTTCCTCCAGGGCGGGATCTACTTGGCGAAGCGCGGCGCTCGCTGCGCGGACTCCCAGGGGTATGAAGCGGCTGACGTATGCAAGCAGGATGATCGTCAGTGTTCCGTAGATGGGTATCGGCATCCGCAGCCAGAATTGGAGCAAGGCAACCGCTACAACGATGCCAGGCAGGCCTAAGGGGATGAGGGATATGTAATCCAGCAGACGGCGGCCTCGAACATTGGTGCGTAGATCCACCCAACTGATGACGGCGCCCAGGAGTACTGCGATCGTTGCCGCCGACGCCGCCAGAAACATACTGTTGAGGATGGCGCGCTGGGTCACGTCGTACTTGAACAGAATGAATTGATAGTTCGCCAGTGTCAGGTTCTGCCAAAATTTCAGGCCCCACGATTTGCTGAACGAAACCGCGAGGAGGGAGAGATATGGAGCGACGACCGCCACGAGGAAAATGAAGATGCAGAACGCCATGACAATCCAGCGATATCCGCCGAGCGCGATGAGCTGCGGGCGGACCCCCTTTCCCGCCAAGGTGACGTATGAGCGTTTTGCCAGATAGGAGCGCTGCACCCACAGGGCCAGCACTGTAATGGCGACAAAGATCAGGGAAAGTGCGGAAGCGAGTCCGTACTGGGGTGGATAGTCGAAAAGGCTGTAGATCCGGGTCGGCAACGTGAACACCCGTCCCGGCAGGCCGATGATGGCCTGAGAGCCGAAAAGGGCGATGGCGTTGACGAATGCCAGCAGGGCCCCGGAGAGGACCGAAGGAGCCACCAAGGGGGCGGCGATTTTGACTGCTGTGCGCCACCGTCCGGCCCCAAGGATCTGGGCGGATTCCTCCAGCGAGGCGTCCACAGACTCCAATGCGCTGGACGCCAGGAGAAAAACGAATGGAAAAGTGTGTAGTACCGTGACCAGGACCATGCCCCGCATTGAGAAGATGTTGAACGTCAGGAAAGGGAGTCCCATGATGTCGCGGAAAAAACGGTTGATGAGGCCGGCGTTGGGGCTAAAGAGGTTGACAAAGGCGATCGCGCTGAGAAACGGCGGCGTGATGTAAGCAATGTTGGCCGTCATGCGGACAAATCCCTTGGCAGGTAGGTCGGTGCGGCTGACGGCCCAAGCCATTGGCAGACCGATGACGATGCTCAGCAGACCCGTCCAAGCGCCCAGGATGAGGGAGTTGAGCAATGCCTGGTAGAAAAGTCGCTCACCGAAGGCGCGGCCGAAGTTGGCAAACGTGAAGCGGCCATCAACGGTCACACTGCCCCACAGGAGCGAAGCAAGGGGAAGGACGACCAGAACGATCAGGGATGCGATCGCTCCGGTGGCGACGATCTGCTCCATCCCCCACTTTCTTTGCCGGACGCCGGTTAGATTAAGCGCCGCAGGTGTTTGTCCCAAATAATTTTCCTCGATATGCTGCCTATTGGAAAATCTCGTTGAACTTCTTTTTAATGGCGCCGGACTCCTTCTCGATGTAGTCGTAGTCGACGGGTATGAGCTTGATCTTGCTCAGCGGAGGATCACCCGAGGGCGGTTTGATGTCCGAGCGGCCCGCGAAGTTTCCTTCTTGGGGAATCAGGTTTTGGACCACATCGCCGATCATGAACTCGGCGAACGCCTTGGCGGCGTTCGGATGCGGAGCGCCCTTGATTACCGCTGACGGTGAGGGGACTACGAAAGCCCCGTCTGTCGGAAAGATGGTCTGGATCTTGTGGCCGTCCTCTCTGTCGTTCCAGGCGTACGAATCGGATCCCGCCGCGGCCAGCAGTCTCTCCCCGCTCTTGAGCGTATCGGACACCTGCTGATTGCCCTGGACGATCATGATATTATTCGCCTGAAGCTTTTCATAGAATCCCCAGCCGTATTTCCTCGATAGTGTTCCGACGGTCACGAGCTGGTTGGCCGTGAAGGAGGGGTCGGGCATCACCATCTTTCCTTTGTACTTCGCATCGGTCAGGTCCGTCCAGTTCTTAGGCATATCCAACCCTTTGTCCGCCCGGGCAATCATCACGACAAGGTTCAATCGCTGGGCGATATAGCGCCCTTGTGGGTCTTTTGCCTCGGCCGGAACTTTCTCGAAGTGCTTCGGTCGGAACGGTACCAGCAGGTCGCGTTTGATCAGGACGCTCATCGCGGCGGTATCGGAAACCGTCAGGACGTCGGCGACGGTCTTCCTGGCGTCGATCTCCTGCTGGAAACGGCGGAGGACGGAGGATCCTCCCGAACGAAAGAGTTGGACCTTGATGCCAGTCTGTTCTTCGAAGAGCTTGCCGATCTTCTGGGCGGCCTCGACTGGGGTCGATGTATACCAGGTGACCGTTCCTTCACGTTTTGCCGCGCCCATGTCGGGGCTATCGGGGGTAAAGGCGGCTGCCAGGGCAAGCTGTGGTGTCCATACCAGGGTGCACAGAACGACAAACTCTATTGCACGGAACCAAGGCATAAATTGTCACCTTTCTTTTACAGAATGGCCGGGAAAGTTTCCCGGCCATTCTGGTATTTGTGGACTGCGGATGTCCGGTTACTTTACGTAAGCGTTCGTCCAGAGCAAACCTTCCTTGGCGGAAGGCGCCGAGTCGATTTGCTTCGTGTCCTTGAGAAAGTCTAGATGTTTCTGTACCATCTGCTCGTTCATCACGCCATCCGGAGAAAGGGCGGAGATGATCTCGCGCATCGCAAGGGCCATGACGGCCGGATCCATTCGCGGGAAGTATTTTTGCAGGTGCTTGAGGGCGGCTGGCTGATCCTTTTGCAGCAGGAGATTGGCCCGGTTCACCGCTTTGGTCCACCGCTTCAGCACATCCTGGTTTTTCTCGGCATACGCCTTGTTGACGGCAATTCCGGTATAGAGGAAATTGGCCAGCTCTGGCACGTCACCCCCCGTGGTTTTGATGATCACGTCCCCGAAACCGGCTTCCTGTACCTGGTACGGTGTCGGCGGGGAAAGGTGGAAGGCATCCACCTGCTTGTTTCTCATGGCTGCCAGCAGGGCTGCGCCGCCGCCGACCGTAACGATCTGCACATCCCGTTCCGGATCGATCCCTGCGCGTTTGAGGTAGTAGCGCATGTAAACGTCGGTTGCCGCGCCCGGTTTGGTAATTCCCAGTTTGAGGCCCTTCAGGGCCGCGAACCGCTGGGCGATTGGCATGTTCCGGCTGAGCTTCTTCGCCGCGACCGTCTCCTTGGAGAAGACCATGTCGAGGGTGACCCCCTTGGTGAGATTGTAAATAAACTGGACCGACTTGTCCTGTTTCAACAGTGTCACCAGGTGGAAGGGATCGGCATCGACCAAATGGACGCCGCCGGAGACAAGGGCTGCGATTCCCAGCGCCCCGCTGTCCACCTCGGTCAGTTCCAGATCAATCCCCTCTTCGGCCATGTAGCCTGCCGCTTCCGCGATGTACACGGGCGCCATGAACAGCGTTCCGGTGTGCGCCTCGCGAACCTTGATCTTCTGCCCCTGCGCATAGGCGCTCATCTCCGAACCCGCGATCAGCATTCCGATGACCAGAAGACCGACCCCCCACTGCCATTTCTTTTTCAGTTCCATATCCATTCCCCTTCCTTCATGTTAACGTTATGTTACACAGGTTCCCGCATGTTTCCGTATTTCGGATTCCAGCGCATCAGGCGGTTTCCGATGACCGTGACACCATAGTTCATCAACAGCACGACAATCATCAACGCGAAGATCCCCGCAAAAAGGCCGGGTGTATCGAGCCAACCGGACGCTTTGTTGATCAGATGGCCGACGCCCCGGTTGCTGGAGATAAACTCACCAACGATGGCGCCTATCATGGCCTGGGGCACCGCAATCTGCAGACCGGCGATGATGAACGGGGTCGCGGAGGGAAAGATGACCTTCCAGTTGAGATCCCATTCGGATGCGCCCATCACCTTTGTCACCTGCAGGAGTTGCACCGGGACCGATCGTATGCCGGCGATTGTGTTAATCAGCACGATAAAGAATGTCATGACTGCCGCCACCGCGATCTTCGAACTGATCCCGATTCCGAACCAGAGAATGAACAGCGGCGCCAGCGCGATTCGGGGGATGCCGTAAAAGCCGATGATAAACGGCTGAACGATGCGATAGACGAGGTCAATCCGGGCAAGGAGAAAACCCGACAGGAGGCCGGCGCTGGCGCCGATGACATAGCCCGCAAGCGCCTCGGTTACTGTGAACTGCATGTGGTAGAGAAGATCTTCCTTGATCAGCATGCCCCATACGGATTCCAGAATTTTGCTGGGTTTGCTGACGAAGAACTGGTCCACCAGGGTGCCGGAGCCGAATTCCCAGAGCAGGAAGAGTCCAAGGCCCAGCAGCGCCTGCCCGATCCGGGTGTCGCGGTTGTGCTTTCGCTCAAGCGCACCGTCCCTGATCTCCGTTTCGCGGAGAATCTGCTGACCGCGGCTTCCCTCCACCGCGCCTTTCATCGTCTGATTGTCGCATGTGTATGCCATTATTTCGCCCTCAATTCCACTTCGGTAATTTCTTCCTTCAGATCGCGCCACAGTCGGTCGAAGAACGCCGGGAACTCCGGTTCGGCATGAATGTGAAACACGTCGCGCGGACGGCTCAGCGGCACCTTATAGATCTGCTTGATCCTTCCCGGCGCCCGGCTGAAGAGGACGATCCGGTCAGAGAGCGCAATGGCCTCCACAAGGTCGTGCGTCACGAAAACGATCGTCTTGCCGGTGCCGTCCCAGAGTTTCAGCAGTTCATCCTGGAGGATGACCCGCGTCTGAGCATCCAGCGGCCCGAATGGCTCGTCCATCAAGATAATGTCCGGCTCATAAATCAGGGTTCGCACCAGCGCGCACCGCTTGCGCATTCCACCGGAAAGCTCGTGCGGATAATGGTTTTCGAAGCCGCACAGGCCCACCTTGGCGATATACTCCGCCGCCCTTTCGTGCCGCTGTGCTGCCGGCATTCCCTGGAACTCCAGCGCCACTTCGACATTGTCGCGCAGCGTGCGCCAGGGCAGCAGGTTATCGTCTTGGGTCATGTATCCGACGTCTGTGTTGATGGCGGTGACAGGTTTCCCCTTGTAGAGGATCTCCCCCGCCGTGGGCTGGAAAATGCCCGCAACCATATTGAGGAGCGTGGATTTGCCGCAGCCGGATGGACCGACAAAGCTGACAAACTCGCCTTTTTCAATCGCGAGGTTTGCGTCCTGCAGGGCGAGAATGGGATATCGCTTTCCATGGTCTGCCCTGGCGATGAAGGCTCGAAAAACATCTTTGGCTTCAATAACTGGTTTACCCGCTGGCATCCGTGACACCTCTGATCTGTGATATGGATAAGAACTTTCTCGCGAGACTTAGCAGTTGATATTTTGCTTGTCAAGAGATATTTATTGATGAAATATGACGATCCACAGCAAGGTTGGGGCATATGAATAAAAGTATAAAATATGAATGATAACATGTATATGAATATCAATATCAAATGTGAAAATGAAAAAATCTTGACTGCTAATATCCTATAGGATATAGAACGCGCACCGGGAGATTGGTGAAAAGAATGGTGCAAAAAATATGACTATCGTTTCCAAAACGAAAAATGTGGCCGTCTATAACAAACTACGGCAGAGCATCATCAAGGGGAAATTGAAGCCGGGCCAGAAAGTGGTCATGGCTGAGCTTGCGAAGGCTTTCGGGCTGAGCGAGACCCCTGTCCGGGAAGCAATCCGCAGACTGGAAAGCGAAGGGTATATTGATTTTACGCCCCACATGGGCGCGATTGTTACGAAAATTGACGAGGGAGAGCTGGTTGAAATATACCTCATCCGAATTGCGCTGGAGGAACTCGCCACCAGGCTTGCCGGCCCGCATGTCGGGGAGAAGGATATCGATTTTCTGAACAGGAAGAACCGCGAAATGGAAGCGGCAATCCAGCAGGGCCGGTACGAAAATCTTGCTGCGATGAACAAAGCCTTTCATTTGAGAATCTACAAAGCTGCGCCGTTTCCCCGTCTTTACAAGATGATTTGCGATCTCTGGGACACGTTTGAACGGTGGCCGAGTGTTTTCTCGTATGTTCCTGAACGCGCCGCCGCGTCTGTGGAGGAGCATAAAAAGATTATTCAGGCGCTTCTGGCGAAGGATATGGATCAGGCCGACCGTCTCATCAAAGAGCAGAAGGAGCGCACGTTGGGGGCGCTCCAGGAATATATGGCGCAAAGCTATTAACCGCTCATCAAATCTCCGGTAGGTATTACGGAAAAGAGGAAGGAGGAAGAAACATGGATTTTGGAATTGCAGGAAGAAAGGCCATCGTCGGAGGGGCAAGCGCCGGACTGGGTAAGGCATGCGCGATGTCGCTGGCCCGCGAGGGGGTGGACGTGACCATTGTTGCCCGCACGCTTGCCAATATCGAGGCCGCGGCGGAGGAGATCCACGCCGCCACCGGCGCCAACGTGACGCCCGTAGCGGTCGACATCAACACCGATGCGGGGCGGGCCGCGGTACTGAAAGCCTGTCCGGCGCCCGATATCATCGTGAACAACTCGGGCGGGCCACCCAGCGGAAACTTCCGCGACTGGGACCGCGCCGCCTGGATCGCAGCGCTTGACAACAACATGCTGGGAGCGATCTTCATGATCAAGGAGACGGTTGATGGTATGATCGCCCGCAAGTTCGGGCGCATCGTGAACATCACCTCGAGTGCGGTGAAGGCGCCGATCAGCATCCTCGGGCTTTCGAACGGCGCCCGGTCCGGCCTGACCGGATTCATTGCCGGGCTCGCCCGCGAGGTCGCCAAGCACAACGTAACCGTCAACAACCTGCTGCCCGGCGATTTCGATACCGAGCGCCACAAATCCAATACGCAGGCGCTGGCCAAGGTCCAGAACCGGTCGTACGAAGAGATGCGGGCCATTCGGATTGCCCAGGTCGCCGCGGGCCGATTCGGCGCTCCGGCAGAGCTGGGAGAATACTGCGCCTATATCTGCAGTGTCCAGGCCGGTTTCATAACCGGGCAAAACCTGCTGATAGACGGCGGAAAATATCCCGGCACCTTTTAATCTCTCCAGCGGGTTGCAAAGTTTTCTGTTTTGCATATAATCGCCTCAACGGAACCCGGTGAATTCGTAACGGGACGTATCCGTTTTATGGTAGGGCAGCAGCCATACGATTGCGGCGCATGAAAACGGGAGGCGGGCAATGAAAGTCAGCAGCGTTGGTGAGATGCGGGCGATGGACCGTCGGGCCATCGAGGGGTTGGGGATTCCGGAGGCGATCCTGATGGAGAACGCCGGACGGGCGGCCTTCGAGATCCTCTCCCGGGAGTGGGGCGTTGCCGGTAAGCGGTACCTCATCTTCTGCGGGACCGGGAACAACGGTGGTGACGGGCTGGTCGTGGCGCGGCACATCCTTTCGGACGGCGGGACTCCCCGCGTTTTCCTCGTCGGGGAGAGCGCGAAGTTCCGGGGAGCGGCGAAGGCGAATTTTGCTATCATCTCGAAACTCCCGGTCGAAATATCACCTGTTTCGGATATGGAAGCCGTCCGGTTCGCGCTCTTCCACGCGGACGGGATCGTTGACGCCCTTTTCGGGACGGGTCTTGACCGCGACGTCGAAGGCGTCTGCCGGGAGGTGATCGAGCGGATCAATGCGGCCGACCTGCCGGTTCTCAGCCTGGACATTCCTTCCGGCGTTCATGGCGATACGGGAGAAATTCTGGGGGTGGCCATCCGGGCCGACCACACCGTCGCCTTCGGCCTTCCCAAGATCGGGAATATGCTCTACCCCGGCTTCGGCCTTTGCGGCCAACTCCATGTCGCGCACATCTCCTTCCCCCCGTCTCTCTGCGATGATGACGCCATTCCGGTCGAGACGAACGGCTTTATCCCGCTTCCGGCCCGCAAACCCGAATCCCACAAGGGATCCGTGGGGGACGTCCTCTTTATTGCCGGCGCCTCCGGCTATTTCGGCGCCCCATACTTCTCCGCCATGTCGTT
>Ga0247840_10002058_pt1 | contig 36760 bp, 33 predicted proteins | sample LaCruzMarch2015__FD_192404 | JGI IMG/M metagenome (GOLD analysis project Ga0247840, IMG submission 192404) | Freshwater microbial communities from meromictic Lake La Cruz, Castile-La Mancha, Spain - LaCruzMarch2015_17m | ecosystem: Environmental > Aquatic > Freshwater > Lake | place: Spain...
CACCCGGTACCGTCCGGCCGGGCGAGGCTCTGTCGGCGGTCGTCGCCGCGGCCGGTACCCGGTACCGTCCGGGCGGACTCAACCAGGTCGCGGACCCTGCCGCCCGGAAGCTCGCCCTGGGCACCCGGTAGCGTCCGGTTGGGGGAGGCCCTGCCGGCGGCCGTCGTCGCGGTCGGTACCCGGTACCGTCCGGCCGGACTCCACCAGGTCGAGGCCCTGCCGGCGGACGGCGCCGCGGTCGGCACCCGGTACCGTCCGGCCGGACTCCACCAGGGCGCGGCCCTGCCGGCGGACGGTGCCGCGGTCGGTACCCGGTACCGTCCGGCCGGACTCCACCAAGGCCCCATCACCGCCAGTCGGGCAGGATCTACGCGATCCGCCCGGGCCCCTCGATGTCATGAAGTCCCACCGACGTCGATTGTGTTTGGAGTTTTCACTGGATTCCCAGCGGAAACGGTACGTACCTGACCGCATTCGCTTTTCCGTCCTGGCCGGGGCGGCAGGCGGGGCCGACAGAGGCGGATGGGTGGCAGTGTGGAGCAGCGCATCGATCAGCAAAACGGATCGCGCCGGCTTGCGTTCTGGGGCGGCCTTGGTGGCTGCGCGGCGCCTGGCGGTGGGGAAGGTTGGCCAACCTCGCCTGGGGCGCCCTGGGGACTGCTGCGAGTCCCTCGAGGCTGCCGTCTGGGATTGTTTTGGGATTGTTCAGTGAGATCCGAGCGGCCGTTGCAACGTATCGATCCGCGTTCGCTTCTGGACGCTGGCAACAGGTATCAATACCAAAAAAAAGGCCCCCGCTGTGGGCGGGGGCCAGGGTCGGGGGGGACCATGCGAGGGTTGGGAAAAGACCCCTAAGCGTAGACCGTGGGGGTGGCCGTAGGACTGGCGGCGAGACCAACGCTCGCGAGCCCGTATTCCAAGAGCCAGAACACATTGCCCGCGGTGAGATCGGTCGTACTGGCTCCGCCTTCGGCGCGCTGCGCGGCGGCGTTGATGGCCGGAGTACGGGCGGCTGCGGCGTCATTCCAGGCCGTCTTCTGGGGCGCGGTCAGCGCTGCCCACGCGACTTGGGCGGCGGAGTAGGTAGTACCGCCGGCGCCCGTGATGGCCTGCACCAAATAGGCATTCCAGGTGCTGTTGGAGGGTGCTGCCGCAGTCAACAGCGCCTTATCGGTGAGGGTCTCGCCCGACTGCTTTTGCGTCGTCGCGTTGACCCACCGCTGCAGCACGCCACCCGTCGAGAGCCGGTTGCGCGCGATCATCTGGTTTGCGGTCTGCGGGTTGGCCGGCGTGACGCGCTGACGAACCACATTGACACCTTTCCTGCGCGCGAAGGTCAGTGTGCCGCCGTAGGTGCCGGTCGCCGTCATTGACATCAGGGGGCCATCAACTTTTGCCATTTTGCCACCTTCCTAGGGTGTACGTGTTGTAGGTATCTGAAGCTTAGTACATGCCAGCGAAGGCATGTCAAGGTTCATTTTACAAAATAGGCTCGATCGGGCCGTGAGTTAGCGGGCGGTAACCATCCCGATAGATGGTGACGACGAACCGCCCTAGTCCGACCTGTGCTACTGAAAATGCGCCTGTGGCTTGGTCTGGCGTCGCTGTCGCTAGCAGTTGGCCAGTCGCGGCGCTGGTAATGTGTACCGTTCGTGCTATCGATCCATCGCTGAAAACGGCGAGCCCCTCCCAATTAGGAACGGTAGGGGCGAGCGTTTTCCATTTATGGTTGCTCGGCAGTAATGCCTGTAGACCCCACTTCCAAGCAAGATACCCCTCTAAGTCGTTTCTTTGATCAAGTGCCAGGATGCCATCAAAGACGATAATCTCTGCGAGTCTGCCAAGATACGATGTAGCATAACCATATACAGCTAACGCGCGGATACTTAAATTTATTCGTGTGCCTTGCGCAGTGCTTAAGTTACCTGCATTTATCCGGCTGCCAGTCTGCGTGTTGTTGCTATATCCTTCGCAAATCGACCACGTATTTAATGGGTTGATATTAAGCGCTCGTGATTCGTACTTTGTTGATACACCTTCGGCATAAGTCGCAAACTTTCCAATTCGGAAACCTATTACAATACACTGTGATCCTGTGTCGGGACTGTCCCCGATAACCATATTTCCATATCCTATACGGCTATCGGGAGTAATGGCTGTTGGGTAGCTGACAATAAACACGTCTAAGCCTTTACGAGACATCATATTCTCGTCAAATGTCAATCTTTTACCGCTAGAAAAATTTATGACATTAAGCCCGTTTAATGAAGCGCTAAGGATGCTGGGGCGGCTACCTGCGCTTGTAGTTCCGCAATGCCGACCGTTGCCGGACTTATCGAGCCATTGGCTTACATTGCCGTCAATCGTAATTACTGAGGCGTCTGACGCGTCAAGCCAGCACATAGGAGCAAGAAAAAGTGGACTCCACGGGCTTGTAGTCATTTTTGCACCCCGTTACGGGAATATGATGGCAGTGACGGCAGGCGGGATATATGCCGTATCGGCAACGCACGATAGAAGTGGAAACTCAATAAGTGTGGCGTCCGGCGGAACATAAGAGTCATTGTCGCAAGGCGGCGGCGGGGGTGGGAGCGGCGTGAATAGCGAAAGATACAACGCCCAACCGTGCAGGTTTCGCGGGTCTGCTGCAGCGGCGAATTGCCACTGTTCGCGCTGGTCGGGATCGAGCGCGCGCCATTGCGCCGCGGCGGCCGAGTAGCGAGCGCGCACCGCGGCTTGGCCGGCGGTCGGCGCCCCTTGATTGGTGCGGCTTGGGTCTGGCGGGCGAGATACCCGCGTGCCTGATCCGCCCCCGCGGAACAGCAGATCCCGCCCGAGCCGGCCGGAAGCTGACTTACTGAACAGGGGATCAGTGACGCGGGCCATGGGTTAAGGACCCCTGGGGGCGGGTTTGTTTCCGATCGCACGCGCAAGGCGCCAGAGCACTCGAAGGCCGATCGCAATGAGCGCCCAAGTCGCCACCGGGATCAATCCAGCGACGACAGCGACGCCAACGGCCACGGCGAGCGTCAGCGGGTCCGCGCTCGCGTAGTCGGCCAGCGATGGTTGTGGCCAGGCCATCACGTCAGCCGCTGGCCTGCATGGCTGCGAGGGATGCGGCCCTGGTCATGGCGGCCTCTACCAGCGATTCGACCTCCTGACGCGACCCGCCCGCCTGCAACGCGGCATCGATCGTGGCGAGGGCTTGCCGACGCCAGCGCTTGATGACGCCAACGGCCTCGCGGAACGCATCCGCCTTGCGCAGGACGGACGCGGCCCGCTGCGCAATCTCATCGACCGGGGCGTCAGGCCCGCAGTCCGCTGCCAGGTCCTCACCGAGCAGCTTGGCCGTGCTGATCCAGTCGGACGCTTCGATCTGCAGGGGCGTGTACTCCGGGGCGGGTAGACCGTTCTCCGCCGCATCGGTGGCTACCGCGATGGCGATGTTCATGACCCCCTGGGCGAGGACGGCGACCTGCCCGCGCTCATCGCCCACCAGGGTCTGCCGGACTCCGGCCGCCGCGGCGAGTACTTCGCCGATGGTAGCGGTCTGCTGATACCACTCCCGGGCCTGCTCCCTCAGGGGTATCCAGGCCGACGCCTCGGGCCAGGCGTAGGCGCCTGCAGCCTCTTCTTGCAGCACTTGGGCTCGGGCGACGATCAGTCGAGTGCCGTCCTCTGCCACGTCGGCGGCCGTCCGGATGATGGCGGGTAACAGGGCGCACGGGGCGCCGTCCGGGGTGATACCGATCCGCGGGGCGTCCCACCCGTCCCCCAAGTCGGGCTCGCGGTATTCGAGATACAGTCCGACGTTCGCGAGGACTGCATTCGGAAAACGGCGGCCGGCGGCGGCGGCCGACAGGCTGAGCCCGCCGACCTTCACGATTTCGGTATCGGCCAGCTTGGATAAGTTGGGGCCGGTTGCGCGATACATTGTCATTTAGTTCTCCTCCGGATCAGGGTGATAGCGGTTGACGAGAATAGCAATTGCGTGTTTGCCGGTATTGCTCCGGCGCGAAAGTTGCCTGTGATTGCGGTGTAGCTTATGAGTGTTACGGGTAGCTGCTTTACGTCTCCCTTAATGTCGATTTGGGTTTGAATGCCATTCGTCACTAATGCGCCTGCTATCCTTATGCGTCCCATGCCGTGGTATTGCGACAGCCCTTCCGGCGCGCGGAAAACGAACGTGGTCGGCTGGACAAGGCTAACGGGCGCATGAATAATGACCGAGGCCCCGGGCAGGATTTCATGCACCGGCGCGGCTATGTGCTGCGACAGATCGACCTTATTTGCATAATAGGCTGCATCCACTGCCGATACTTGCCCCCTTATCACTGATATGGGGTTGGTCAACGTGTGCGCTATGCGTACCCGTCCAGCCCACATTGACGTATCGAATCCGAATACATCTGTTTCCGGTTTCTGGCATGTAGGGGCTGCCGGGAAATAACTAGAATTGCCTAGCGTAATGTGGCAGGTAGTGAGATGAATACTTGAGTCTATTTCAAGCCTCACCGTATTCTGTATCTGCCCTACTTGGGGTGGCGCTTGGTGCGATCCATCAACGGGAACGGCATGAATAGACCGAAATGGCAATACAATGCAGAATACCAATATCGCGAAACGCGAGATAAGCAATCCATTGCGGTTTGTTTCCGGATTTATCCGCGCTCTTGTATGCATTCTGATACCCATTTGACCGGTTTGTTTCTAATCGGCACTCAGTAATAGTACCGGGCCGATATGCCTATCCATATTGGTGTGGCGCGGATGTATACCTCGAGGGTTTTACCGATCTGCGGGGCTAGCGCTATTGGCGCCCCGTTCATCCAATCCGCATTACCACTAATCGCCAATTCAAACCCGGCGGTTTCGGTCGTTAGGTAGAGAATAGACACCTTGAGGTCATCTGTCGTTGTATTAACAGTCAGAGTGCCGTCCCCGATCAGGTCAGCCTGAAAGGCGCGTCCGTCCGGGGTTATGTCGATGTCCGTAACCTGGCCTAGATTCATGATCGGATGCACCTGTCTCGGTTCGCTCTTCTTGTCGAGCGCGTATTTGACGAAGAGATTCCAGCCACTGACCGGGCGCGAGTCGGCGCGCGCTTGGGCTGTGTAGTAGGCGAGGCGATCCGGCCCCAGGCGGCGCCAGTCAGTGAGGGCCTCTGCGTAGTACGCGCGGTGCGCGACCTGCGCTGCGCTCGGTGTGCCGCGGTTCTGGCGCTTTCGGCCGGGTGGTCGCCATACGTGAGTCGTGCCGCGATCCACGCGGAACTGCAAATCGTCGCCCACCTGGCCACGCGCGCCGATACTCAGTAATGGTCCCTGCACTTTGGCCATGTTCCGACATCCTCCGGGTTTGGGTTTGTTTTTGGGTGCGGCGCGTTGGTGCGACGCTGCCGGGTTATCTCCTGTCGGGTTTGGCTCCGACTAATACTCACTCAGTTCGTGCTGCGCGCAGAATTGCTGCACGAAGAGATTGAATCCTGTTTGCTGCTTGCCCCGGGTTTGTTTCTGGAGCGCTTCCCGTTGGTCGGCGGGCAGCACTTGGTACGCGGCCGTTGCCGCGGCCAGCCTGGCGCGGACCCGGAGTTGAGCCGGCGTGCGCGCGTCGGTTTGTGGGGCGTGGGCTCGCAGTTGGAGGTCCTGGGGGCCCTTGGTGGGGATGTTGCCCCGGCCCTTCTTGACGCGTTGATAGACCACCTGCCCTACCTTCCCGGTCACAGCAATCGATAGATCGTGAGGGTACTTCGCCACTATTTGCACTCCGGATGATCCAGCAGCCATTGCCGCCAGAATTCGGGCCAACTTGGCACGCGGTGCCATAGGCGATATTCGCCGGACACATAGTCCGTCGGCTCAATTGCTGAATGGGCTGCCTTGGCTTGGCGAAAGCACGCGCGCAAACGCGTCTGTGCCTCGCTGTGACCGCCCGAACCCTGAGCAATACGAATGAACTCGGGTCCATGCCGGCCGTTCCTGAACGTACCGAGATCCCCGATATTGCCGTTCGCTGCATCACCGAACAGGGGTCGGGTTACCTTAGTCATAAGGGCTGCGCGCCATGAACACGTCAACGCTCGAACGCACTTGCACCCGCACCCAATCGTTGCGCATGAAATACCGTCCGCGGCTGGGCGGTGTCGCCACTCGGACCCAAAGTCGGTTGTAGGCGGTGAAGAAGTCGAGAGCGCCGCCCAACTCCGCGTTGCGCACCAAGCTGACCTGGTGTGTGAACGCCCAGGGGCCGCCGCTCGCGGCAGGCAGCACGAAGGGTATGACCTGAGCGTCAATCCAGTCGGTCAGTACCTCTTGCGGGGCGGGCGGCGTCCCTACCTCGGTGTTGTACCAGTAGGGGCGCGAAATCACGGTAAACCAGGCGTCGCTGCCGCGGTCGGACGCCTGGGCCTCAATGTCGGCGGTGATCCGCAACGCGATCGGCCTGCCGGTGTTGGGGGTGTGCGGCCGGGGCAGGGAGAAGAGCAGCCGGCGCTGCGCCTGGTACAGGTCGGCGAAGATGTTCTCGTCCACTTGCCCCGCCCACCCGGGGACCGGACGCTGGTCGGTGCCTGCGCCAGGTGGGGTCAGGTAGGTGTCGGCAATCGTGCGGATCGGGCAGTTCCCGGGCAGGTGGGTAGAATCCCAGTAGGCAGGGTCCAGGTGTCCGCGCGCAGGCAGGACCCACGTCGGCCGGCCGACTTCTGTGAGGTCTTCGAGCTGGCCGCACGCGTACCAATAGGCGGACGGGAAGACGGCCCCAAGGATATCGGCCTGACGAGCAACCGCGAAATCTAGGATGCCGCTTTGTGGTATCACGGAACCCCACCTCCACTTAAACCACTTCCGCGCATTGCTGGCGAAGTAGGCCAGCGAACCGCCGGCGCTCGCGGGCTCGCTGGCGGACAGGCGGCTGTTGATCCGCATGATCCGGCCGGCGCCAGTCACAGGGCTTGCGCCGATCAGGATATCGCCGAGCGCGACTCGCAGATCCACCGGGATGTTCTGCCAAGTGACTCTTGCCATGGTCAAGGGATCTCAGGGTGGTCTGGTGCGCTGATCGCTTGGCGCTGGAATTCGCGCAAGTACAGTTGGTACCCGGTGATCCCGGTACCGGCGCTGGCGGCCTTCCAATCAGCCTTTGCCGGCGCAGCGAGGCGCTTCCAACCTTCGACCGCGGCGCCGAAGCGGGCCGATTGCACCTGCTGCGCGGGGGTACGGGTACGCGGTGCGGTGCGCCTGCCGGCGACCCGGGTCGAGGTGCCGACAGTACGGAATTCGATCATGTTCATGAAGGTGCCGCTGGCGGTGCCGCTGAAGAGCGGGCCTTTAACCTTTGGCATGGACGTGACCCCCTACTCTTGAGGCGCACGGCGCGGCGGGGCTGCGGCCGTTTCCAGAACGCGCAGGCGCTGCTCCTGGTCGCGCTGTTCGCGTCCCATGTCTTCCATCGACCGGCGCGCGGCCACCAGGCGGCCCTCGAAGTCGCCGAACCGCGCAAGGGTCTGGAGCTCGTGCGCGGCATAGCGTTCCTGGTGCTCGCGTTGCGTCGTCTGGACGCGCTCCAGCGTGACACTGTTGATGCGCTGCGCGTCGGCTACGTCGCGGAGTCCCTGCCGGACGTCGTCGATCCCTTGGATCATGTTCCACAGGAGATAGGCCGACACCGAGGCAACGCTAAAGGTCCCCATGCCGATCTTGTCGCTGGTGCGCATTTGCCACCGGCGGCGGGGGGCCGGCGCGCCGCCGACGTCGTCCCGCTGACCGGTGGGAACAGGATCGGAGGAGGCATCCGCGGCAGGATCGCCCCCAAGAGGATCAAGGGCAGCAAACAAGGGACGGTGGGCCATGGCGGGCTATCCTGCTGATGTCAAACGGTAACAGCTAGTGTAGCGCATCGGCAGGATCTCGGTAAGGCGCACCTTGACAGAGTGGTTAGGCTGGCCTAACCTTGAGTCTCGAACCCCACCCGCTGGGACTGTGGTCTGGCCGGAACCTGTGACGGCGGGAAGCACGTAGTCGAACAGGAGTAGCCAGACGCCTATGACGATCAAGACGAGGGTTTTGCCCGTGCGCGATTTACTGTTGACGGTCTGTTCGCTGACTGGGTTTCTGCGGCTCGGGTATGGATGGGTGAGCAGACACCAGGTCAAATCCGGCTTGCTGGGATGGCGGGTGGGATCAAGCGGCAAGCATGGTGCGCCATGAACACCAACGTGGACGCCTTACGCCGGGCGAAAGAGAGCGCGTGTAAAGAATGGGAGCGACTTGATATGGAGGCCCGTGCTATTCAGGCCACGCTGAAAACAGCCAAGCGCCGGGCACGCGGCGCGCTGCGTGCTTTTGAGAGTGCGCGCTTGGCCTATCTGGATGCGAGGGACGAACAGGAGCGTAACGGATGACTATCGGGGATGCGATAGCCATAAACACCTTGCTCGCTTACCTGCGTGACGGGCAGCCCTTCGACGACGCTGAGGGCGCACGGGATGCGGCTATCGTGCTCGCGGAACACGCTTACCGGACACTGCGGAGCGGCATGAACGGCGCGGAGGTCGCCGGGTTCTGGGACTTGGGCGGTCCTGGGGCAGAAACCGCCGCGCTGCACGACGTGGCGCCACAGGCCCACCGCGGCCCTGGGGCTATCTAAGCAGAACGGGTGCCCCGGTCAGGCGCTGCGAAAGCCGAAAGCACCTCGCGGTTTACGCGCACTTGCCGTCGCAGGGTCGCGAGGAACGCAGTCTGCTGCCCCGGGGCGAGTTCCGACCACAGGCGCACAAGCTCCGGAGACAGGTCAGAGGGTAGGGATGGTACGCAGTCGGGCGGCCTGGAGGCGTCGAGGATGGAGGCCAGGCCGACGGACCGGCCGTAGAGGATCGCGTCCGGCGCGACGTGCAGGGCTTCAGAGATGGCGAGCAGGTTGCTCGCCTTGGGGTCTTCGATCTTGCCGGCCTCCCAGTCTGAAAGGGTGGCCGTGGATACCCCGATTCTGGAGGCCAAATCGATTTGCCGCAGACCAGCGGCCTCCCGCGCCTGCCGAAGGCGCAAGTGCCACCCGGTGATGGGGGGTCTGTGAAGCTTGGTTCCCATGTAGGTAAGCCTAACAGATCGGACGCAAGGCGGAGCTTACCCAAGACTTTAGGTGTACCTAATATGCTGGACCGCAAACACTCAATTGCATCAAAAAATCAGACCACGTATCGAGCGCCAACGGCGTCGGAGATCATCGATAAGCTCGGCGGAACGACTAAAGTTGCAAAGATGTTCGGAATTCGGACCGCGTCGGTGTCGGGATGGCGCGCCAAACGGATACCGGCGGCGCGGTTGCACTTCCTTACTGTCTTGCATCCAGAGGCGGTGACCCCGATCGCGGTGTCAGGCCCGCCTGATCCGGAGCGACGCTCGGCGTCAAGATCGCACCAGGCGGGCCTATCAACTGCGGACGAGACCTGACCGAAATGGCACGAACAGCGATCCCACCGATATCCGAACCCCTGCGCTCTGACATCCTGCGGCGGATCGTCGCCGACTTCGGCGGCAAAGAGCACCCGCCCTACCTACAGCACATCGCCTGCCCTGCGTGCGGCAAGCGGGAGGCCTTCGCGTCGCTCGATGCGCCCTGGGTGATCCTGTGCGGACGGCAGAACAAGTGCGGCCAGACCCACCACGTAAAGGAGTTGTTCCCGGATCTGTTCGAGGACTGGACAACGCGCTTTCGGATCGCGCCGCGCCGCGATGCGGCACCCAATAGCAGCGGCGCCGCCGACCAAGCCGGGTACCTCGAACCCCAAGACGGTGCCCCGGCAGGGTCTGCAACCCCGGTGGCCGACGCGTACCTGTCGCTTGGCCGGGGCTTCGACCTGAACCTGATTGCCGGCTGGTATGCAGAGGAGACCTACCACGACCCAGAGGCGAACGCGACGACCACCACGGTGCGCTTCCGCATCCCGGGCGGCTACTGGGAACGGCTGATCGATCGGCCGGCCCGCTTTGGCAAGATGAAGGCAAGGGTGCAGCCGGGCGCGCGCTATGCGGGGCAGTGGTGGAGCCCGCCCGGGGCGGACCTGGCCTACGCCGACGAGATCTGGATCGTCGAAGGGATCTTCGACGCGATTTCCCTTTTGCACGCATCCCTGAGCGCGTGCGCCTCGATTGGGGTCAGCAACTACCCGGGAGACGCGCTCGCGGCCCTGGCCTTCCAGTGCGACCAGGCGTCTTTGCCCAGACCGATGTTGGTCTGGGCCTACGATGGCGACGCGGCGGGCAGTCGCTACACCCGCAGCCACGCGGCACGGGCCGAACAGGACGGCTGGAAGGTGAAAGCCGCCCGGATACCCCAAGGCCGGGTCAAGCGAGACTGGAACGACGCACACCAGCGCGGCGAGCTGACCGCCGACCACCTTAAGGAATACCGCTATCAGGGGGCGCTACACCTCGCGGACAGTGCCAGGGCCAAGGGCACGCTGATCTATCAGCGGACGGAAAGAAAGGAGTTCTGGTTCGAGTTTCATCGGCGTATCTATTGGTGCGCGTTCTCTCAGGAACGCTTCGACAGGGCGTTGACAGAGCGCGGGATTGTCGAAGACAGCGCGCCCTTACCCACGGAGCGGGCGGAGTGCCTGACTGCGGCCCTGTCGATGCCGGAGCTATCGAATTGCCACCCGGAAGCGCTCTACTACCTGGCGAACCCCATCACAGATGAAGCCTGGTATTACTGGCAAGTGCATTTCCCGCACGATGGACCGCCCGCGAAGAGCACCTTTACCGGCGCGCAACTGTCGTCGGCATCGGAGTTCAAAAAGCGCCTGCTGCATGTCGCCCCAGGGGCGATCTGGGAAGGCACGTCAAGCCAACTCGATCGGCTGTTACGCGATCAGATATCGGGGATCAAGACGGTTCAGACAATTGATTACATCGGCTACACGAGGGAACACGGCTGCTATGTCTTCGGGGATCTCTGCGTGAAGGATGGGCGCACCTACACGTTCAACAACGAAGACTATTTCGATATCGGCAAACGCTCGCTCAAGACGCTTTCCAATAGCCCGACCCTGGTCATCAACCCGGAACCGAAGCAATACCAAACGGCCTGGGCCGGCCTGATATGGCAAGCCTACGGGGCGCGCGGCGTGGTGGCACTGGCTTACTGGCTGGGCAGTCTGTATGCAGAGCAGATACGCGATCTGCATAAGAGCTATCCGTTCCTGGAAATCGTCGGCGAGGCATCGAGCGGGAAGTCGACACTGATTGAATTTTTATGGAAGTTATGCGGACGAAGGGACTATGAGGGCTTCGACCCGCTAAAGAGCACCCAAGCCGGGCGATCAAGGAACATGACGCAAGTAAGCAATTTGCCGGTCGTGCTGATTGAATCGGATCGCGAAATAGAAAATGGCAAAGGACAACGGCAATTCGATTGGGACGAATTGAAACCGCTCTACAATGGACGCCCTACCCGCTCCCGGGGGTATCGGAATCAAGGCAACGATACCTACGAACCGCCGTTCCGCGGCGCCCTGGTCATCGCGCAAAACGAGGCCGTCAAGGCGTCCCCCGCCATCTTGCAGCGGATTGTGCATATCGAGCTTAACCGCGACACCCACACCGCGGAAAGCAAGCGCATGGCCGAAATCCTTGAGCGCACACCGATAGAGCAGGTTAGCGGCTTCATCCTGCAGGCGGTAATGGCGGAGAAGAAGATCCTCAAGCTATTTGCCGAAAAGATGTCAACGTATGAAAATTGTCTTTCTCAATTGCCCGGGATACGGGTCTTGCGGCTGGCCAAGAATCACGCCCAGATTGCCGCGTTGGTCGAGTGCCTTGGGGGTCAAGGACTCGGGATCTTGCCCGTAAACGCGATTGGCGAAGCCCTGCTTGAAGTGGAACGGATGGCGGTCGAGCGTCAGACCACGATCAACGAAGAACATCCGATTGTGTCGGAGTTCTGGGAAGCCTTTGACTATCTGGAATGGCAGAAACGCGACGCCACGCGCGTCAACCACCTGCCCCCGGATAGCGGCATGATCGGCGTAAACCTGAAACACATCGAGTCGATAGCGGGGCTTGAGCATATACGCTTGCCGGACACGCCCGCGCTGAAGCGTCACCTGCGTAGCAGCAAGGGCCGGACGTTCATCGAAGCCAACCGGGCGGTGCGGTCGCAGATCTATCAGGAAGGGCGCACCACCCGCTGCTGGATTTTCGCCGCTGGGACTGGGAATCTGGATTGAGGATTGCCGCATTGAAAACTGCCGTCCACCGATATCAGTCGGACCTGTCATGTGACGCGATCGAGCGGACGGCAGGCCCTACCGCGCCATGGGTGAAAGCGGTGCTCTTGCCATGATTAAGGCCCTCACCATCAGCGGCGCCGATGACGACCGCCAACTGGACCTGTTCGGCAAGGCTCCACAGAGCGCACCGCGGAGCGCCGCGAACGGGTACGCCGCCCGCCCGGGGTCGGGGCCAGTCGGCCGCACCTGCGGGGACTGCGTGAGCTACTGCACGGTGCAGAGCGGGGCGCGGACGCACCCGAAGTGCGGCTTAGTCAAGGCGCACTGGACCCGCGGAGCGGGAAGCGACATCAAGCGCAGCGCGCCGGCCTGTGCCGCCTACAGCGGCCAGGTCGAAGCCGACCGCGCCAGGCTCGCGCCCTACCTCGGGGCCTACGCACTATCGATCCGCGCGCCCTGGGTATCGTGGATCTTCGGGACCGGGCCGGACCGGAAGAAGTGGGAGAACCGGGTGTGGCGCCCGTCCTTTCGGCCGAGCTACCGGGGGCCGCTCCTGATCCATCTGTCGCAATGGTGGGACACGGAAAGCGTGTGCGACACCATCGCAGAGGTAGGCCGCGAGTGGCGGAGCCGCCACGACTACCAGATGTATGCCGCGATCCCGGACACGCTGAGCACCCCGAGTCACCTTCGCGCCCTGCGCGGGCACCTGCTCGGGTGGGTGGACCTGACCGACATCCGCCACGGCCGCGACCTGGCCGGAGAATTCTGGGTAGACGAAGGGGGCGCATCCCCTGAGCATCACTGTTGCTTGAAGTTGGAGAACGCGCAGTTGCTTGAAGACCCGGTGAAGTGTCAGGGGAAGCTCGGGTTGTTCAGGGTGCAGGAATGGGCGGGGAAGGCTGGCGCCTGCTCGGCGGCCCCTGAAAGGTGACGTCGTGGTCGGCGCCGTCCTGCAGGAGTTCCTCACCCTTGATCAAGCGGCGGACCTGGCCGGCCTGCCGCCGGAGCGTTTTGCAGATCTGGCGCAGCTCGCCGGGCTGACCTCCTTTCGCTGGTTCCAGGGAACCCTCTACCGGCGGTCAGACATTGAGGCGAGCATGGAGGCAGCATGGCGGGTATCTATTGGCGCAACGGGTGTGCCTACCTATCGTGGGTCGAGGGCACGCGACAGCATCGCAGAAGCCTTGGCAAAGTTACCGAAACCGCGGCAGAAAACGCGCGCGTAGCCAAGGAGCAGGAACTGTCAGCCAACGGCGCAGCGCGCTTGACCTTCGCGGCCTGGGCAGTTGAGTACGCCGTGTGGCATTCCCAGCAATACCCTGACACCTATCCGCGGGTCGAGGGGATTCTGCGGGTCCACCTGATCCCCGAGTTCGGCCGCCTGCTCTTGGCGGACATCCCCCCGGCGGTGGTCGAGGCCTACAAGGTGCGCCGGCTTCAGGCGGTCGCCCCGGCCACGGTCCGCAAAGAGTTGCAGACGTTCCACGCCTTGATGCGGCGCGCGGTAGACCTGGGCCAGATCCCGCGCGATCCGACGGCATCGGTGGCCGCGCCGCAGGATCTGACGAGCCGGCCGCCTCGCTGGTTCACACCGGACGAGTTGGCGAGGATCTACGCCGCGGAGTTGGCCATCCCGCCGTGCACCACACTCGAGGACGCGCAGCTGCACCGCATCTATCGGTGGACCTGGTCACTGCTGGCAAATACTGGTCTGCGCCGCGGCGAGGCACAGCACCTGAAGTGGGCGGACGTAGGGGCCGACGCGCTGACGATCCGCTCGGAACCGGACGCCAGGACGAAGAGCGGGCGCTGGAGGTCGGTGCCGTTGTCCCCAGGGGCCCGGGATGCCCTGGACAACCTGCCGCGGGTGCAGGAGACGGTATTACCCGTGATGGCGCCCTGCTCTCTATCCAGGGCCTTCAGCCGCACCCTGAGACGAGCCAGGATCGCCGGCCGGTTGCATGATCTGAGACACACGTTTTGTTCCGCCCTGGTTCAGCAAGGCGTCTCTCTGACCATCGTCCAACAGTTGGCCGGTCACAGTTCCCCGGTCGTTACCGCCAGATACGCCCACCTGGCGCCGCGTCATCTGCTCGACGCGGTTGCGACCCTGCGGCTTTAGCTGCCATCGATCGCCGACAGATTCAGCGGTGACGGCCGCCAAGTCGCAGAGGACCTGAGGGCCTGTCTCGCCACGGCCGACGAGGCTGGCCGGGGGTGTGAACGGGGATATCACAGTCAGGTGTTCACCTGGCGCCGGTATCCCGTTGGTTTGATTGGCGTCCCCACGGAGATTCGAACTCCGGTCGCCGCCGTGAAAGGGCGGTGTCCTAGGCCTCTAGACGATGGGGACTGAAGCAGCTTTGTTGGTCACGGCGGTCGATGTCCATGACCAGAAAAAAATCCGGTCTTCCTGTGTTTCCGTGGAAGACCGGATTCTTGGTTGGTGGAGCCAGACGGGATCGAACCGTCGACCTCAACACTGCCAGTGTTGCGCTCTCCCAGCTGAGCTATGGCCCCGATCACATCGAGACGGAAATTTTAGCGGCGGGCGTGCCGCTTGTCCAGCCCGTTTTTTCTTGGCCGAGTCGGCATCGCCCCCGGTGCCGGATCTCAAGTAACATCTCACAATTGCGTGCGGACCGCCCTTGCGCGCATGGTATGCACACCATCGCAACCCTCAAGCCGGAGTCTCGACTCATGATGCGAATCTTCCTGTTTCTGGCGACCAATGTCGCCGTGCTGGTGGTCATCAGCCTGGTTTTCAACCTGCTTGGCTTAAGCGGCGTCAATGCCGGCGGCGGCCTCGACTTGACGTCCCTGCTGGTGATGTCCGCCGTCATCGGTTTTTCCGGGTCCCTCATCTCGCTCTTTCTCTCCAAGTCCATGGCCAAGCGCAGCATGGGGGTGCAGATCATCGAGCAACCCGGCACCCCCTTCGAGCGCTGGCTGGTGGACACGGTGGCGCGCCAATCCGGGGCGGCCGGGATCAGGATGCCGGAGGTCGGCATCTTCGACTCGCCCGACCCCAATGCCTTTGCGACCGGCTGGAACCGCAATGCGGCCCTGGTCGCGGTCAGCACCGGACTCCTCCAGTCCATGACCAAGGACGAGGTGGAGGCGGTAGTCGGCCACGAGATCAGCCATGTGGCCAACGGCGACATGGTGACCCTGACCTTGATCCAGGGCGTGGTCAACACCTTCGTGGTGTTCCTGTCGCGGATCATCGGCAGCCTGGTGGACCAGGCCCTGCGCGGTCCCAACGATCAGCGCTCGGGTCCGGGAATCGGCTATTTCATCGCCTCGATGATCGCGCAGGTATTGTTGTCCTTCCTCGCGACCATGATCGTCATGTGGTTCTCCCGCTACCGCGAGTTCCACGCCGACGCGGGTGGGGCCCGGCTCACCAGCCGACGCCAGATGGCCGACGCCCTGCGCGCCCTGCAGCGCGGTCATGCGACGGCCGACCTGCCGTCGCGCGAGTTCGCCGCCTTCGGTATCAGCGGCGGCATCGGCCAGGGGCTCGCGGCCCTGTTCATGAGCCACCCGCCTCTGGAGGTGCGCATCGCGGCCCTGGAGTCCGGTCGCAATTGAGCTTGTCGCGGCCCAGGCCCGGCGGCCCCCGCGGCGGTCGGTGTGCGCAATCGGGCCCAGGCAGGGTCGGCGCTGTCATCACCGTCCGGCGGCTGTCGACGCCTGCCGCGCGTTCTGCAGGGGCGGCGGCGGTGATTTTTGTGTAGCATCGCGGGGTTTGCAGTGCGCCTATCCAACTCGACGAGAAGGCCCCATTCCCCGTGAGCAGCTTCCGCATCCTGATGTTCGCGCGCTATCTCCCGCCGGAATACAGCGGTGCGGCGTCCCAGGCCCTGCTGCTGGCCAGGCGGTTGCGCGAGCGCGGCCATCACATCGCATTCGTGTCGCCGGCCTGGACGGGCGTCCCCCGGCACTATGAGGTCGACGGCTTCGAGGTCACCGGGGTCCACATCAACCTGCGGGCGGTTCACCAGGAGTTCAGCGTGTGGCGCTCGCTGCTGGCCCACCTGTGGGAGCGGCGTCGGGAGATCGACATCGTGCATGGGCAGGGCGCCAATTACACCCAGAGCATCGTGGGTCCCTTGGGACGTATCCTGGGCAAACCGAGTCTGGTCAAGGCGAGCCTGGCCAACGACGACCTGAGCAGCCTGAGCGGCTCACGCGTCGCCCCCATCCACCGGGCCTTTCTCGGCATGATCGATGCGTATGTGGCGATCAGCGCCGATCTTGAGCAGGAATTCGCGCTGCGGGGGCTGTCCGCCGCCAAGGTTCGGCGGATCCCCAACGGGGTGGATATGCAGCGCTTCCGCCCGGCCACCGCGGAGCAGAAGCGACAGGCGGCGGCCGCGCTCGGGTTGCCGCCCGGGCAGGCGGTCGCTCTGTTCGTCGGCGTGTTCGACCGTCGCAAGCGCATCGAGTGGCTGTGCGAGCGGTGGATCAGCACCCAGGGCTTCGGCACCGGCATGTTGCTTCTGGCCGTCGGCCCGACCAGTCGGGAGTCCTACGGTGCTGAGCTGCGGTGCAAGTTGGAGCAGTGGGCGACGGCGCACCCGACCCTGCTGCGAATCCATCCGCATGTGCGGGACGTGGCACCCTATTATCAGGCGAGCGATTGCTTTGTCTTCCCCTCGGCCAACGAAGGGCTTCCCAACGCCCTGCTGGAGGCGCTTGCCTGCGGCCTGCCCACGGTGGCGACCAGGGTCAGTGGCTGCAACGAACTGGTAAGCGACGGGGTCACGGGCGCCGCCTTCGCGGTGGACGACGCGGCCGGGCTGGCCGCGGCGCTGCAAGCGGTGCAGGGTGATTGCGGACGCCGGATGGGGGCTGCGGCCCGGCTGATGGTGCAGGCGGGCTTCGACATCGACCTCGTAGCGGCGGGCTACGAGACCCTCTACGCTGAGCTGACGCAGCGCAAGCGGTGCTGATCCTCGAAGGAAGCGCCGCCCCGATCAACCGGGGCGGCCGGGGGTCACACCGCGCTCCGGGTGCGGACTATTTCTTGTCGTCCTTCTTGGCGGGGGTCGCCGGCGCCGCGTCCGGCTTTGCGGGTGGTGCCGCCGCGTCCGTCTTGGTGACCTTGACCACCTCCTCGTTCAAGTCCACCTTGGCCCCTTCGCGCAGCTTGTTGACTTCTACCGCCAGTTTCTGACGCTGGACCAAGGCGGTGAGTTGTTGCTTGGCGTCCTCGAAACTGGGCGGCTCGCCGGTGCGGGTCTCCTGCAGGTTGATGACGTGCCAGCCGAACTGGGTCTGTACCGGCTCCTTGGAGTTGGTGCCTGCTTTCATTTTCGCCACGGCATCGGCAAAGGGCTTGGGCATCGAATTCGCGTCGAACCAATCGAGCGCGCCACCGTCGGTCTTGGCGGTCGAGACCTCCGAGTTCTTTTTCGCCAGTTCGCCGAAGTCCGCCCCCTTCTCCAGGTCCTTGATGACCTTTTTGGCCGCGGCCTCGTCCTTGAGCAGGATGTGGCGCGCCTTGAACTCGGTGCGGGCCGCATTTTTCTTGACGTCTTCGTAGGCCTTTTTCAACTCGTCATCCGTGACCTTCAGGTCCTGGGCCATGGCCGCCAGGGCCGCGTTGGACAGGACCTTCAGGCGCTGCACCTCGATGGCCGCGGTGACATCCGGGGCGTCCTGGAGTTTGCGCTTCTGCGCCTCCTGGGCGGCGACGACCATGGTCATGAACTCATTGAACGCCTGCTGCTGGAAGGCCGGGTCGTTCTGGGCCTGGGTTTCCTGCAGCCGCTCCATGAAGAACATGCGGAAGAGATCCAGGGGATAGGCGACACCATTGACCGTGGCAATGTTGACGTTGGCCCCAGGGGCGGCCGGCGCGGCGGCGGCGGCCGGCGCGGCACCCTTGGGCGCCACCTTGGCGTCGTCCGCCAGGCACAGACCGGAGGCGAGCAGGGCGCCGACCACGAATGAAATACGATTCTTGAGCATGTCGTTACGGTTCCGTAGGTTGGTTTCAGTGGTTAGGTGAGAGGCCGCGGCCCGCGCTGCGCACCGGCACAGTGTCGGTCTGGGCGCCGGGGTGCGGTACCGGCCGGTGTCGGTTGGTCAGGCGGGGAACACCTGTTTGAATGGCTTGACCTGGACCTGGGCGTAGACCCCGGCCGTGACATAGGGGTCCGCACCCGCCCAGCCTTCGGCCGTCGCCAGGTCCGCAAACTCCGCGACGATGAGCGACCCGGTGAAGCCCGCTGGCCCCGGGTCCGGACTGTCGATGGCAGGATGGGGTCCGGCCAGGATCAGGCGCCCCTCCTCCTGGAGGGCGCGCAGGCGCTCCAGGTGGGCAGGGCGGGCGCCCAGGCGGGCGGTGAGGCTGCCGGGCACGTCGGCGGCGATAATGGCATACAGCACGTCAGTCGGTCTCCACGGCCGTGGGTTCGTCCTCGAGGTGGCGTCCCAGATAGAGGGCCTGGGCGACCACGAAGAGCAGGGTGAGCCCCATCATACCGAACAGCTTGAAATTGACCCAGTACCCTTCGCGGACATGGGCCTCGTTGCACAGTGCCAACAGGGCGTCGGAAAACTGGGCGGCACAGGTGGCCAGATCGATCGCCTCCAGGCCGGTCGCCTGGAGCAGCGCGTGCTGGGCCTGGTAAAAGCCGCTGGCCCAATAGACCACGAAGAGATTGGTCAGCCCCAGGCCGGCGAAGAACAGCGCCCAGGCCAGGTTGAGCCGGCGCCAGACGGGGGCCGGGACTCTGATCGCCTGGCCCATCATGCGCTGGGTCAGGGGGCGTTTGCCGACCCACTGGCTACCCAGAAAGGCGGCCCCGAACAGCCAGTTGACCAGGGTCGGCTTCCACATCACGAAGATCGGGTCGCGCAGGGCGATGGTCAAGCCGCCGAAGACGACGATCAGCCCCAGGGTTGCAAGCAGCAGTTTGTCCACCCGGTGCTCACGCCACCACACCCAGGCGACCTGGAGCCCCGCGGCGGCGATGGCCGCCCCGGTCGCCCAGTAGATGCCGGCAAACTTGTAGACAGCGAAAAAGAGCACGATCGGGAGCAGGTCGAACAGGATCTTCATGGGGAGTCCTTAGGGTTGCGGATCACCGGGACCGCCGGGTAGCGACGGCGGAGCGACGTGGTGATGCGGCGCTGTCGACGTCGCCGACCGCGCGGGACGCGCAGCATAAGCCCTTGTCGGGTTCTCGGTAAAGTCGGGGCTTGATGACGCAGCACCCGCCCGCCGACCCTTGGCCATGGCCGCGTAGCGCCAGGTGGGGCGCGGCGTCTCTCATCAGGGCGCCATTCGCCGCACCCACCCCGCGGCGAGGAGCGGCGTCACCAGCACCGACACCAGCACAATGGCCGAGAAGGTACCGACCGCTCGTCTCAAGGATGAGCGCGCAGGGCTCAACCGATATTCGTTATCACCTGCAAGCGCCGGTACGACGATGAGGTTCAATACTCCACGCAGCGGCGCAATGTGTTTTCCATTGTGCAGGACCTGAAGTGTCGGATACCAGGGATGGCTCAACTGGAGAAAGCCCGGTGCCGACACGGCGACCATGAGATCGACCCGATCGGCGCTCACCGTGTAGCGCTTGACCGACACCGCCGTCTGCGCCTCTTCGCCTGGGGTGGTGAGCCCGTCGCCAGCCGGTAGCGTGGGCATGAGGATCCGGGCTGCCACGCGCTGAGCGGGCTGATACTGCATCGTCTGCAGGACCCTGTCCAAGAATGCGCTCATCCGCTGCGCCTGCGGATCGGTCCAGTCGCGGAAGGACTCGTGCCACACTAGCGGTCGCTCGATCGCGGGCGGCAGGTCGATTGGTGCGAGAGTGGGAGCGAAGACCACCGGTGCCGCCGCGGCGATGTGGATCACGCGACCGAGTGGCGGCTCGTCGGTGGCCCCCGGGACGCTTGCGTCAAAGCCGAGCGAGCGACCGGTATCATTGATGATCCGTCCAACGTTGAGCATCGCCAGGAGCGACTCGGAACCGGCAGACAGTGTACCCTGATCGACCAAGTCCCGCTCGGCTCGCATCACGGCCGTCGCAGCATAGTTATGGACCGGCGTGGCCGCATGATTGTGTGGTCCTGAGACGGTTTGCACCGGCGCGTATTGCAGCGGCAAGGCGGTGGGCCCCATGTCGAGCTCAATCCGTCCCTTGTTATCGCCAGCGGCGCGGTTGTTCGCGATCACCACGCGTTGTGCAGGGCTCGCCATGGCCAGGTATTCGCCCGCGGCCAGCAGGTAATTCTTGTCGGCACGGACCACGGGTTGAATCGCCGTCGAACCGAGATCCAAGAGCAGTGCGATCAGGATGACGGCGGGCAGGTGCCGGTGCGTCGGGAATCGCTCCAGCAGACGCTGTGCACCCGCTGCCGCGAGGGCTGCGGCAAAGAAAAGGGTGAAGGCGATGTCTCGAACCAGCGCCCCGCGCCATACCAGCGAGAGCAGGAGCCCGCTGCAGATGATCAGGGCCCAGCCCGTCACCGGCGCGCGCTTGGGGTCACGCAGCGGAATGACGGCGGCGACGCCGAGGGCGACCACCGAGACACCGAGATAGGCTGCGGATTCGCTGGCATAGGTGGTCGCCCCGTTGGCCCACAAGAGCAAGTGTTTGAGATAACTCAAGTCAGGCCAGCGCAAGACAAAAAACGCGCTGCCTGGCTCAGCCATGACCCAGTGTTGTTCGGCCAGGAAGGGAACGATGGTGAACAGCGCAACCAGTATCCCGGCGAGGCCGCTGGTACCCACCAGCAGGAGCAACCGGAACGGCCGCGCGCAGGTGAGCGAACGCAGGCCCACATAGGCGGCCAAATACACTCCGGCAAAGAGCCCGTGGGGCTGGTGAGTCGCGAGCAATCCGGCGGTCGCCAAGGCGAGCCCGACCCATGCCGCGCCGAGGTTGTGTCGTCCCTTCAGCAGGCGCTCCGCGGCGAGAAAGGCGGCCGGCAGCAGGGTGAAGATCAGCGCCAGCGGCAGCACGCCTTTGTAGAGAAGCAGGTGGCCGTGCGCCCAGGCGCCGCTATAGGCGAGGGCTCCAAGCAGTGCCGCGAGCCGTCCTGGTCCGGCCGTACGCAGGAAGCCGTAAAAAAAGCCCGCGCCCAAGAGTTGCAGCACCAGGAGGAACAGTTTGGGCGCCCATTCGGCAGACCCGGTGACGGCGTAAAACGCACCCCCCAGCCAGAAAAACAGCGGTGCATAAAATTGCAGGAATGGCGCCCCCATGTAGAAATCATTGTTCCAAAACAGCAACTTTCCTTCCTGCAGGCCGCGTCCGAAATGCACCAACCGTACCAGATGTGACCCGGTATCGCCGCCGAGCAGCAAGCCGGGATACAGATAGGCTTGCGCGAACCACAGCAACAAGACCGTGGCCATGAGCAGAAAGGCCGGCGTCGGCGCCGCGGTCAGGGCGCGCGACAGGCTTGCCGCACGGACCTCCCGCGCCACCAATAAGAGGATGAGTCCGCCGCTGAGCAGCCCGAGTGGTACCCAGCGGGGTGCTAACTCGCTCGCGCCGCTCAGTGCCGCAGGAAACAAGCTGCGCCCGGCGGTCACCGCCTCCAGCAGGCGATACTTGAGCGGGTCGACGACGAACAGCGCCAGTCCTAACATGAGCATCACCAAAGCTGCCGTCAGGTACAGCGGCCATGGTGGTACCGGTAGGCCGGGGTGCTGTGCGGGTGGTAACGGGGAGATGTGTATCAACGTCTTTCTCAGCGATTCTCTGGTAAGCAAGAAGATCGGTCGTGGGTGCGTCAGTGTTGGTCATCGACACGAATAGCCCGGTGGGCCAGGGCGGGACCTTGCGGCGCGCCTCCCGGTGGTTTGCCGACCCGTGCCCGGCGCGAGCCCCGGTGTTGCGCGCGCTATCTTATCTGCAACGCGCAGGCCGTGCGCAGTATGTCTGACGCGTCCGTCAGGGTAGAATAGTGGCCCGGCGGACAGATCGGTGCGCCCCCCATGGCGGTTGCAATGCCGGCCCCTCGAACCACGACGATAAAGAGGTAAACGTGCTCCCGAGCCCTGAGTTGTCAGTCATAATCCCGACCTTCAACGAGCGGGAGAATATCCAGGAACTGGTGAAACGGCTCACCGCGGTCCTCGATGGCATCGCCTGGGAGGTCATCTTCGTGGACGACGACTCACCGGACGGCACTGCCGCGCTGGTGCGGGAGGTCGCGCGGCAGGACCCGCGGGTGCGGGTGCTGCAGCGGATCGGCCGCCGGGGCCTTTCCACCGCCTGTGTGGAGGGCATGCTGGCCTCTTCCGCCCCCTACCTGGCGGTGATGGATGGGGACCTGCAACATGACGAGTCGATCCTGCCCGTCATGCTGCGGGGGGTGAAAGAGGAGGGCTTCGAGATTGCCATCGGCAGCCGCTATGTCGCCGGCGGCGGACTGGGCCAATGGGCGGGTGATCGGCAATTTGCCAGCCGCTTTGCGACCCGGGTGTCCCGGCTGGTCCTCAAGGCGGCGGTGCAGGACCCCATGAGCGGGTACTTCCTGCTGAGACGCGACGTCCTGGAAGGGGCGGTGCATGACCTGTCGGGCATCGGCTTTAAGATTCTGTTGGACCTGTTCGCCTCAAGCCCCAAGCCCCTGCGGTTCGTCGAGGTGCCTTATGAGTTCCGGACCCGGCAGGCGGGCGAGAGCAAGTTCGATACGGCGGTCCTCTGGGACTTTCTGATGATGCTGCTGGACAAGACCTTGGGGCGCTATGTCCCGATCCGCTTCATCCCCTTTGCCTTGGTCGGTGGGGCCGGGGTCTTTGTCCATCTGTTGGTGCTGTGGCTGGTCTTTGACCTGGGTGGTGCCCGCTTTGCCGTCGGTCAGACTGTCGCCGCGGTCGTGGCGATGACCTTCAACTTCTTCATCAATAATGTCGTCACCTACCGCGACCGACAACTGCGCGGCTGGGGGCTGCTGCGCGGCTGGGTTTCATTCACGCTCGCCTGCTCGCTCGGCGCCGTCGCCAATGTCGGGATCGCCACCTACGCCTTCGAGACCCAGTTGGTCGGTCAGACGGCCTGGGTCCTGTCGGCCATTGCCGGTATCATCGTGGGGGCGGTCTGGAACTATGCCGTGACGTCCGTGTATACCTGGAACAAGGTGAAGGGCGCCTGAGGTTGCCCGTTCAGCTTTCAGCTTTCAGCTGTCAGCTTTGCGTCTTGCGAGCTCTTTGACGCGGGACTGGTCCCCTGTGGTGTTAGCGCCCGAGGCTTCAAGATGGCCCGTAAGGCGCTGCTGCACATAGTGCTGACCGCTGACCGCTGACGGCTGACCGCTGACGGCTCTTTCGGGTCAGGCCCCCAGATAAGCGGCCCGGACCTTGGGACTTGCGAGCAGCGCGGCGGCGTCGTCCTGGTGGACGATCAGTCCGCCCTCCAGGACGTAGCCGCGGCCGCTCACCTCCAGGGCCAGGCGGGCGTTCTGCTCGACTAACAGCAGGGTCATGCCCTGGTCGGCGATGAGCCGGATGGTCTCGAAGATCTTCTGCACCGCCAAGGGTGCCAGCCCCATGCTGGGCTCGTCGAGCAGCAGCAGGCGCGGGCGGCTCATCAGGGCGCGGGCGATGGCCAGCAGCTGCTGTTCGCCCCCGGACAGGGTCCCGCCGGTCTGGCCGCGGCGCTCCTCCAGGCGCGGAAAGAGCCCGTAGACGCGCGCGAGATCCGCGGCAATGCCAGCCATATCCGTACGGAAATAGGCCCCCATTTGCAGGTTTTCCGCCACCGTCAGGCGCGGGAAGACCCCGCGTCCCTCCGGGACCAGACTGATCCCGAGCCGCGCCCGCCGGTGTGCCGGCAGCCCCGTCACCGCGCTCCCGGCGTAGTGGATGGTCCCGGCGGCGGCCGGCAGGAGGCCCGCGAGTGCGCGCATGGTCGTGGTCTTGCCGGCCCCGTTGGCGCCGATCAGGCAGACGACCTCCCCCTGCGCAACGGTCAGGTCGATGCCCTTGAGGGCGCGGATGCCGCCGTAATGGACCGCGAGCCCCTGGACTTCGAGCAGGCTCATGTCGCGGCCCCCGCCCCGGCGCCCAAATAGGCCTCGATCACGGCCGGGTCGCGCTGCACCGCGGCGGGCGGTCCGTCGGCGATCTTGCGCCCATAGTCCAGCACCACCACCCGGTCGCACAGCCCCATCATCAGACGCACGTCGTGCTCGATCAGGAGCAGGGTCAGGCCGCGGGCGCGGATTGCCTCCAGGAGCCCCTTGAGGGCTTGGGTCTCGATCGGGTTCATCCCCGCGGCGGGTTCGTCGAGCGCCAGGAGCTTGGGGTCGGTGGCGAGTGCCCGGGCGATCTCCAGGCGCCGTTGGTCGCCATAGGGCAGCTGCCGGGCGAGTTGGTCGGCGCGTCCGCCGAGTCCCACCCGTTCCAGGAGTTGCTGGGACCGCTCGCGGATGGAGCGCTCCTCGGCACGGGTACGCGCGCCGCGCAGCACGGCCCCCAGGACCCCGGCACGCGAGCGCACATGGCGTCCGACCATCACGTTCTCCACGACGCTCATGTTGGCGAACAGCCGGATGTTCTGGAAGGTGCGTGCCAGCCCCAGGGCGGCCACCGCGTGAGGCTTGAGCCCCGCCAGCGGCACCCCGTCCAGGTGCACACTGCCGCTGCTCGGGTGATAGAGCCCGGTGAGACAGTTGAAAAAGGTGGTCTTGCCGGCCCCGTTGGGTCCGATCAGCCCGACGATCTCGCCCGCGGCAACCGCGATGGAGACCTCGCTGAGCGCCGTCAGACCGCCGAAGCGTTTGGTCACCGCACGGGCATCGAGCAGCGGCGGCCGGCGGCCGACGGCCTCAGCGTTCGGCGTCATAAAGCGCCTCCTGTTCCTGCCGGACCAGGTCCGGGTTGTCGGGATGCAACTCCCGCGCCCGCACCGGCGAGGGCCAGAGGCCCTGGGGTCGGAACAGCATCACCACCACCAGGGCGAGGCCGAAAAGCAGCATCCGCAGGTCCGCCGGATCGACCAGCACCCGTCCGATCAGCCCCTCCTGCAGAGGACCGATGTAGCGCAGCAGTTCCGGCAGCACGGTCACCAGGATGGCCCCCAGGATGACCCCCGGGATGTGGCCCATGCCCCCCAGCACCACCATGCACAGGATCATGATGGACTCCATCAGGGTGAAGGACTCGGGGCTCACGAACCCCTGGAAGGCGGCGAACAGCCCGCCCCCCAGGCCGCCGAAGGTCGCCCCCATGGCGAAGGCCAGCAGCTTCAGGTTGCGGGTGTTGATCCCCATCGCCTCGGCCGCCACCTCGTCCTCGCGGATCGCCGCCCAGGCGCGCCCGATGCGCGATCCCTGCAGCCGTAGCGCCATGAAGATCACCGCCAGGGTGAGGGCGAGAAACAGGTAGTAGTGGGTGTGCGTGCCGGGCAGCGTGACGCCCAGCCATTCGCTTGGCCGCCGCAGGGACGCATCGGCGATGCGTACCGGGTCGATCATGTTGATGCCCTGAGGGCCGTTGGTGAGGTTGACCGGGGCGTTCAGGTTGTTCAGAAAGATCCGGATGATCTCCCCGAAGCCGAGCGTCACGATGGCCAGATAGTCACCGCGCAGGCGCAGTGTCGGGGCGCCCAACAGCACCCCGAAGAGACAGGCGACCCCGGCCCCCAGCGGCAGCAGGGTCCAGAAGGGCAGGTGGATGCCGAGTTGGGGCGAGGCGAGGATGGCGTAGAAATAGGCCCCGACCGCATAGAAGGCGACATAGCCCAGATCCAGGAGCCCCGCAAATCCCACCACGATGTTGAGCCCGAGCGCCAGCATCACATAGAGCAGCGCGAAATCGAGTATCCGCACCCAGGACCGCCCCATCCCGGCGTCCACCAGGAAGGGCAGGGCGACCAGCAGCGCCGCCAGGGCCGCATAGGCACCCCAGGCGAGGCGCGGGTCGCGGTAGAAACGCTCGGGCAGCAGGTCAGGCATACTGAGAATTGTTGTCCGCAAATGAACGCAAATGAACGCAAATGAAGAAAATTCCGTGCCCTGTCCGGCTCGCCCTCGCCATATCCATCGCGTCTTGCAAAACCCGTGGCAGCGCTGGAGGGGAGTGACGGTTCGGGCGAGTACCGCAACAACCCAGCCAAGATCTTAATTTGCGTTTATTTGCGTTCATTTGCGGACAAAACTCTTAGGCACGGTCCGCCACGCGCTCGCCCAACAGCCCGGAGGGGCGGAAGACGAGCACCAGGATCAGGATGAAGAAGGCGAAGATGTCCTGGTAATGGCTGCCCAGGAAGCCGCCGGTCAGATCCCCGATATAGCCCGCCCCCAGGCTCTCGATCACCCCCAGGAGCAGCCCCCCCAGCAGGGCCCCGGGGATGTTGCCGATGCCCCCCAGCACCGCCGCGCTGAAGGCCTTCAGCCCCAGGAGGAAGCCCATGTTGTAGTGTGCGATGCCGTAATAGGCGGTGATCAGCAGCCCCGCCACCGCCGCGAGTGCCGAGCCCACCGCAAAGGTGGCGGCAATCACCCGGTTCACGTCCACCCCCATGAGTCCCGCCACCTCCCGGTGCTGGGCGGTGGCGCGCATGGCCCGCCCCAGCCGGGTGCGCTGCACGAGCAGCAGCAGGGCGCCCATGGTCAGGGCCGCCACCGCCACGATGAGCAACTGGACATTCGACACCGTGGCCCCGTGCCATTCATAAACATGGGGGGCCAACACCGGCGGGAAGGAGAGGTATTGGCGGCCCCAGATGATCATCGCCAGGTTCTGCAGGACGATCGAGACCCCGATGGCGGTGATCAACGGGGCCAGACGCGGGGCATTGCGCAGGGGGCGGTAGGCGACCCGCTCCACCAGGACCCCGGTCGCCACGCACACCAGCACGGCTGCGGCCAGGGCCAATGCCAGGGCCAGCGGCACCGGCACCCCGGCCGCCACCAGCAGGCCCAGGACCGTCACCGACACCATGGCCCCCAGCATCACGATCTCGCCGTGGGCGAAATTGATCAGTTCCAGGATGCCGTACACCATGGTGTAGCCCAAGGCGACCAGGGCGTACAGGCTACCCAGGATCAGGCCGTTGACGAGTTGCTGGAGCAGGACGTCCATGCGCGGCGCGGCCGGGGGCCGCTTACTTCGCCGCCTGGCCGCCGACGGTCTCCACCGGCTCCCAGTGGCCCTTCTTGACCTGATAGAGGGTGACGGGGCCGTCCTTCAGATCCCCTTTGTCATCGAAGGCGATGGGGCCGATGACCCCGTCGATCCGGGTCTTGGCCAGTTCCGGCAGGTATTTCTCGGGCTCGGTCGAGTCGGCCCGCAGCATCGCCTGGATCATCACCACGGCCGCGTCGTGGGCGAAGGGGGCGTAGATCTGGACCTTGCCGAAGCGCGCATTGAAGCGCTTGCTGAAGTCCGCCCCCCCGGGCATCTTCGCCAGCGGCAGCCCCGGCGACGAGCCGATGGCCCCCTCCCCGGCGGGTCCCGCGAGTTTCAGGAATTCGGCCGACTGCATGCCGTCGCCGCCCATGAAGGCGGTCTTCATCCCCAGGGTGCGCAACTGCCGGATCATGGGGGCGGCCTGGGGGTCCATGCCGCCGAACACCACCACGTCCGGCTTCTTGGACTTGAGCGAGGTGAGGATGGCCGTGAAGTCGGTCGATTTGTCGGTGGTGTATTCCCGGCCGACGACCTCCCCGCCGGCCGCCGCGACCCCCTTCACCACCTCGTCGATCAGGCCCTGGCCGTAGGCGGTGCGGTCATCGATGACGGCCACCCGCTTGCCGATCTTGGTGGCGTACCTGCCCAGGGCCTGACCCTGCTGCGAGTCGTTGGCCATCACCCGGTAGGTCGTCTTGAACCCCTGGTGGGTGTAGGCCACCGCGGTGGAGGCGGGGGAGATTTGGGGGATGTCGTTGTCGGCATAGATCCGCGAGGCCGGGATGCTGGCCCCCGAGTTGAGGTGTCCGACCACGCCCTTGACCCCCTCATCCACCAGCTTTTGCGCCACCACGGTGGCGGTCTTGGGGTCCGCCGCGTCGTCCTCGACCTGCAGCACGAACTGGACCGGCTGACCGCCGAGCCTGGGCTGGGTCGCGTTGATGGCGTCCACCGCCAGGCGGGCCCCGTTCTCGATATCCTTCCCCAGGTGCGCCTGGGGACCGGTCAGCGGCGCCACGCAGCCGATCTTGACCGTCGCCGGATCGGCGGCCGCGGCGGGCGCAGCCCAGTACGAGGCAGCGAAAATACACGCAATCAATAACTTGGCTCTCATGAGTCTGCTCCCGATGCCGTGCCGACAGGATTGACGTTGGGAAGCGCGGGGCCCCCGTTTAAGACTTGCCCGGCCAAGTGTAAGCCAGCCGGGCGGCAATAGTATCAATAGCGGCGCTTCCTTACCTCGCCGATGTTGGCGCCGGTCGGTTCCCCCGCCTCAGTCTGCCCGCGATCCGCCCTGGCACGGGGGCGACTGCGGCGCCGTGCCGCCCTTCTCGAACCACTCCCGCGGGGTCCAGGTGTGCAGGGCCAGGGCGTGGAGCCCGTGGTCGAACTCCTCGCGCAGCAGCCGATTGACCGCCCGGTGGCGCGTGACCAGTCCGTGGCCGGCGAACTGCTCGCTGACCACCAACACCTTGAAGTGCGACTGGGCCCCCACCGGCACCGCGTGCAGGTGGCTCTCGTCCACCACTTCCAGGTGCAGTGGCCCCAGGGCTTGCGTCAGAACGGTCGTGATACGGGTCTGTCGGTTCATGCTGAGGTCCCGGGTCGGAAGGGCGGGGCGCCGCCCCGATAGTCCTGTAGGTGCGGTCGCCCCTGGATCGCGGCAAGCGTTCGTACTTCCCTGCACCCGTGGCGTCCGCCTGCGGCCCTGCCCACGGCGAGAGACGGCGCTGGCGTCAAGGGCCTACAATCCAGTCTGAACCCGCTCCTTGCCCGGCACTGAGATGCCATCGGCCACCCTGCGGAGACCTCGACTATGATCCTCACCAGAATCCTGACCCTGATCTTCGTCGGCGGGTTCGCCGCCGGGGCCGCCGCCAAGGGCCTGAGCCAGCCCTGGACACCGGCCTATCGCGGTGCCTCGAAGGCCCCCGCGCAGGTGCCGCAGTCCTATGCGGACACCCACTACCTGTTGTCGAGTGCGCTGCTGCAGCGGGTCAGCCAAGCGGAGGTTGCGGCGGCGCGGGGTCTGGTGGACGCCGCTTTGCTGGTCGATCCGGTGCGCTTGCCTGACGGCTCGACCCTGGCCGGACTCCCCGCGGCGACGCAGGGCACAGACCTCTACCGTGTCAGCTACCGCTCGGTCGACAGCGCGGGCAAGCCCGCGGTGGTGAGCGGACTGGTCGCGGTACCCCAGACCGATGCGTCGGGCGGGATCGTCGTCTATATGCACGCGACCAGGGCGCACTGCCACGGTGCGCCGAGTGACCTGCCGGTGGAGGCCTGGGGGGCGCTGACCGCCTTCAGCGGCAATGACTGGGTGGTGGTCATGCCGGACTATCTTCTGGAGGCGCAGCCGGACTTTGTCGACAATTTGATCGACAAGCCCTTTTTCATCGCCTTTGCGGGCGTGGCCGCGGCGCAGGTGACCGGCCAGCCGCTCGGCGCCCTGCTGCGCCCGCAGTTCGCCCAGGAGACGGCGGGGCTCCTGCCGGGGACCCAGCCGGGTCCAGGCGCGGCTCTTGGGAGCGGCGGTCGCGAACCTCGACTATCTGCGCCCGGTGAACCGCTCCAGACCATGAGCCACGATGTCGGCTTCGTGCCGTGCAGCATCCTGGCGGCGCGCAGCTTTCGGGTGAAGGCACTCGCGCAGCTCCCCCGGCTCGCGGACCCCAAATGACCCTTGAAAAATCGCCCTGCGGGCGGTTTTTCAAACGTCGCCGCGCAGTTCGATGTGCTCGGCCACCAGCAGCGTCGCGGCGGCCGCGACCACGGTGCCCAGGGGCGCGCTCAGGGCCGGCGCGGCGAGCGCGTCCCGCGTGATCCCCTCCGCCCGGCCGTAGAGGCACAGGCGCAGGTGCTCGCTGGTGCGCACGTGCAGTTGCAGGTCGGTCAGGATGTGCCCGAACTCGCTGTGGGTAGGGGCGCTGCCCAGGGCGTGAAACAGCTCTGCCAGGGCCTCGAACAGCGGCGCGGCCGCCGCACCCAGCCCAAAATCGGCGGGCCGGTACTCGACCTGGTGCTCGGAAACCCGTCCGACCCAGACCCGGAAGCTCTCCTTCTGCAGGGAGTGGTAGAGGGGCGACTCCGAGATCAGGAGCAGCAGCAGGTGCCGCGGGTTGGCGTAGTAGCGCCCGCCGCGGACCTCCCAGAAGCAGTCGTTGATGAAGCGGTGCAGCCGGATGTGCTCGCGGAAGTCCGCCGCCTGCAACTGATCCAGGATCAGCACCGTGGGCTCCCCTTCGCTCTGGGCGCAGGCCTCGCTCACCGTCAGGTCCAACGGGTCGATGGGCGGCTCCGCACGGCCCATCTCGTCCTGACTGGGCGGCAGTATCACATCGGGCAGGGGCGGGTGGGCCTCGGTGAAGTCGAGATACAGCAGATGGGGGAACTCCAGTGCCCGGCCCAGGGCGGTGGCAAAGGCGCTCTTGCGCCGCTCGGAGTCGCCCTCGATGTTGAGTGTACGCAAGGTGCGCGTTGGGCCTTCGAGCAGGCAGCGGACCTGGAATTCATAGTCGTCGTTGGACTCGAATCCGTAGCGGGCCATCTTCTCGCGCAGGCTGGGCATGGATCATTGCCAGGTCTGCAGGAGCAGCGTACGCGCCGCCTCCTCCTCGGGGAACGGCTGTCCCAGGATCGGCTGGAGCACGGCGCGGGCCCGCTCATGCTCACCGGCGGCCAGCAGGGCGCGGGCGTGATGATAGGCGATCGTCGGGTCCTTGGGCGCCGCCAGCGAGGCCCGGGCCAAGGCCTGCACGGCGGCTTGGGCCTCGCCCTTGGCCAGCAGCGCCTGCCCCAGGGTATCGCCCACCGCGGGATCGGCCGGGGCCGCGCGCGCCGCGGCCCGCGCATAGTCCAGCGCCTGGGCCGGGTCCTGCTCCAACAACAGCATCGCCAGGTTGTTGTTGGTCACCGGGTCCTCGGGCTGCGCCCGCAGCAGGGACCGGTAGGTCTCGATTGCCTGTTGCGGCTGTCCGCGCCGCTCGTAGATCTGGGCCAGGCGGCGCCGCACCTGCGCATCGTCGGGGTGGGCCGCAAGCCAGGTGTCGGCCGTCGCGGTGGCCGACTCCAGCGCCGGCGCCTTGACCTGGGCCCCGAGCAGCAGCAGCAGCACCTCCCGGTCCGCGGGGTCGGACTGGAGCAGGGCGCCGAGCCGTTCCTGGGCCTCCTCGTATTTCTCCTCATCGAGGCTCAGGCGCGCCTGCAGCAGCGGCAGCCCGGGCAGCGGTACCCCCAATGCCAACAAACGCTCGATCAGCGCGGCCTTCGCCGCCGGGTCCGGCAGGGCGGGGTAGACGTTGCGCAGGGTCGGGCCCACCAGGGGTGAACTCGGATCGGCCTTCAGGCCGGCCAAGAGGTGCTCCTGCATCGCGCCGGCCTGCTTGGCTGCCGCGTAGGCGTTCGCCAGCAGCAGCCGGGTCTGCGCCGATCCGGGCTGCCGGTTCACCAGGCTCTCCAGGGTCGTGGCGGCATTGAATGGCTGCCCCGCGGCGAGTTCCAACTGGCCGCGCGCCAGCAGCAGCCGCGGGTCGTCCGCGAGCGCCGGCGGGGCGTCCTGCAGGGTGCGCAAGGCCTCCTGCAGTTGCCCCGCGGACTGGTAGCCCTGGGCCAGGTTGAGCCGCAGGTTCAGGTTGGCGGGGTCCTTGGTCAGGGCCTCGCGCACGCGGGCCAGTGCCGCCGCCTGCTGGCCGGCGTCCACGTCCAGTTGGGTGAGCAGCAGGATGGCATCGGCATCGCGCGGGTCCACTGCCAGGACCCGCCCGTAGAGCGCCCGCGCCGCGTCCGTCCGCCCGGCGCGGCGCTCCAGGGTGGCGAGATTGAAGGCGGCATCGGCAAACCCGGGCTTGAGCTCCAGGGCGCGCGCGAAGGCCTGGCGCGCCGCGGGCTCGTCGCCCGCGGCGAGATGCGCGAGGCCCAGGGCAACCTGGGCGCGCGGGCTGTCCGGCACCGCCGCCAGATAGGCCAATGCCTGGGCCTGGGCCGCTGCGGCATCGGGCTTGGCCAGCAGCAGCCGGACCAACAGCACCTGGGCCGACTCGTCCGCTGGGTTCTTCTCCAGCAGCGCGCGCAATTCCCGCTCGGCCGCGTCGCGATCCCCGCCGGCCAACAGGGCGGCGGCCAGCTTCACTGGTGTCTGCGTATCGTCCGGACGGGCGGCGAGTGCCTGCCGCAGCAAGGCCCCGGCCTCCCCCGGCCGGCCGTCTTGCGTCACGATATCGCCCAGCACCTTGAGCACGTCCGGATTCGGGGATTGTTGGTCTGCGAACGGGCGAAGTGCGGTCTCGGCGCCCTTCAGATCCCCGCGGGCGAGCCGCGCCCGCGCCAGCAGGGTGGCCGCCGTGGACGAGTCCGGGGCGACCCGGCAGGCGCGTGTCAGGTACTCGTCGGCTTCCTGGTAGCGCGCAAGTTGGAACAGCGCCATTCCCGCCAGGTAGAGCGCCTGGGGATCATCCGGGCGATAGGGGAGATACAGATTGAGCTGCGCCAGGGCCGGCTCCGGTAGGTTCTGCTTCAGCAGCAGCAAGCCGCGGGCGTAATTCAGGCCGGGGAACTGCGGAACCTGTTGGCTGGCTGCGTCGATATCGGCCTGGGCCTCTGCCAGCTTTTCCAGCTCCAGGCGTGCCAGGGCGCGCTTATAGAGGGGCATCCAGGTGGTGCGCGCAGTCTCAATCGCACGTCCGAAGGCCTCTTCCGCCGGTTGCGGCATGCCGGTGGACAGCGCTAAATCGCCCCGCCCCTCCCACCCGGCGGAGTCCCCGGGGTTAGCCGTGATCGCCTGGTCCACCAGGGCGCGCGCGCGCGGCAGGTCAGCCTGGCGCGCGGCGAGCCTGGCCAGGCCGAGCAGGGCGCGGGGATAGGCGGGAATCAGGTCCAGGGCCTTGTCGAACGCCTGTTTCGCAGGATCGGGCTGGCCCAGGGCCAGGTAGGCTTCACCCCGGATGGCGTGCAGTTCGGCCTGCCTGCGCGGGTCCACTGGTGAACCGACCGCCGGGTCCTCCAGGATCTCGGCGTACTTGCCCTGAAGCAACTGCGCTTGGGCCAAGTCCGTCCGATACTCGGTGGGATTGAGGCGCCCTTCCTTGATGGCGCGCTTGAGTTCCTGCTCGGCCGCCGCACCGGAGGCCAGGTCCAGATAGACCTGCCCCAACAGCGTCCGCGCGGCCGGGTCGTTGCCGCCCTGCCTCAGATAGTGCTTCAGGGTCCGGACCGCGGCGCGCCCATCCCCGGACTGCCACTGGTTGCGGGCATCCGCGAGGGGGTCCGCATGAGCGACCGGCACGCCGACGATCAGTAAGGCGAGCACACCTGACACCAGAGCGGGGTGCGAACCGCGTAGGCTCGTCATCAAAACGGGTCTCCTGCGTCATGCCCTCGGTGCCCGGCGCTGGGGTCCGCCCGCTTGGACGATGCCCGCGGATCTGCCGCTTGCGGCGCCCGGGCCGGTGGTAGCAAGGCTAGGGGACCGATCGCGGTCAGCAGCAGCGCCGAGTGAGAGGGGATGGTATACGGGGGCCCCGAACTGGTTGCGGCCCCATCCGTCGTGCAGCGCACATGCAATCGAGGCGGCAATCTGGTCCGCGGTCCTGTTGTCGGCCATGCGGACCAGCAGGGCAGGTCGGGCGACCCACGGTAGGGGTCAGGCGCGCTTGACGCTACGGGCCAGCCCGGCCAAGCCGATGCCCATCAGCATCAGGGTGCCCGGTAAAGGGACGGTCTCGACGAGATCGACGGCGGCATCCCAGCCCGTCGGCCCGGTCATGGTCATCCTGAGTTCGGTGACGTTGGTGAAAACGCTCGGATCGCTGAACGAGGCGAATGCGAAGGGGAAGAGCTCACCGACCGAACCATCGGGAAAGGTCTGGACAGCGCTGGAGGTTCCGTTCACGAGAAAGGTAACGGTCAAGGAGTTATCAATCGGTGCGGGAAGGCTGATACGCAGGCCAAAGTTGTTGCCGGCTTCAGTGAAATCGCTGGCGGGCCCTGAAATCCCGTACCATTGGACATAGACGACGCCAGTCGAGTTCACGTTGTTCGCCATGTCGAGCACCGACACGAAGCTGAAATTGATGCTGGCGTCGGTATACGAATTAGTCCCGGTGGACTGACTCGACAGATCACGGGACGTGCCGATATAGGTGACTCCGGCGCCCGAGGTGTTATTGGTTACAACGCTGTCCCCATTTATGACCCGCTTATTGGCCTGGAGGGTGTCGAAGCTGTCGATTGTCAAGGCGTTGACATTACATGCTGCCAGAACGCCGCCGAGGGCCAATGCGAGATTATTTCTTTTCATCGAACCATGTGCTCCACTGACGATGCGTACCAGGGGACGTTGACGGCCGCGGTTGCGGGCGGCGACAGCAAATTTCGAGCCAGTTATCTTGTGGCATCGCCCTTGCAGCGGATTTCCGCCGGGCGCGGGGGCTGATCCAGCCAGCCGGCGACGCATTGGGCTGCGCCGACGAATACCAGGCCCAATCATAACCGAAAGCCGTGCAGTTAGGAAGCTGGTATCTGCGATCACGCGGCACGTGAAGACTGCGGGCAGGTTGTGTCGGGCGAGGTAAACGCCATCCCGGCGCCCAGGCCCCGCCCGGCCTGTCAGGGACTCGCTGGCGTGCCCGGTGCAGGCATCGACAGGTGCTTGGCGGTCACGGTAGCGGCGCTGCGCAGATGCTCGGCCGGATCGGCCTTGGCGATCTCGGCCACCCGTTGGGCGAAGTCAGCGCGATTGAGTCGGCCGGCCGGATGGCTGGCGCAGCCGTTGTACGGCGGCTGGGTGCTGCGCACGAAGTAGGCCACCACATCTGTAGCGGCCGACGCCACCCTCGGTGGTCAGCTCGTCACGGGTCGGGTAGCCCAGAAAACTGCGCTCCCAGCCCATGCTGGACCACAGGTTGCGGATCGCGCCGTGCACCTCGTGCGCACCGGTGGCCGGCATCCAGTAGATCGAGCCGCCCGGGAAGTGGTTGTAGCGGCTGGTGCCGCCCGGCGTGGCCGTCTCGTCGATAATGAAAAAAAGTCCTTGGCAGCCGCAGATAATGGCCTGGAGGCTGTCAGAAATTTCCGACAATGGACCACCGCTATGCCGACTCGCCCACCCGTACCCCAGGACTGCCCCAGGGTCGTCCCACCCAGTGGCGCGCCCGCTGCCGAGCGCCGTTTCGGTGGCCTGCGCCGCCTCTGGGGCGACGCGGTCTATGGCCGGGTGCGCGCGGCCCGCATCGCGGTCGTCGGGGTCGGCGGGGTGGGGTCCTGGGCGGCGGAGGCCCTGGCGCGCTCGGGCGTGGCGGGGCTTATGCTGATCGACCTGGATCAGGTCGCCGAGTCGAATATCAACCGCCAGGTGCAGGCGCTCGGCAGTACGCTGGGTGCGGCCAAGGTGCAGGCGTTGCGGCTGCGGATCGCGGACATCCACCCCGAGTGCGAGGTCACGGCGGTGGAGGAGTTTGTTACCCCGGAGAACTGGCCGGCGCTGCTGCCGGGGCCGGTGGATGTCGTGATCGACGCCTGCGACCAGGGGCACGCCAAGCTCGCCATGGCGCACTGGGCCTGGCGCGGCGGTCATTCACTGGTCTGCGCCGGGGCGGCCGGCGGCAAGTCGCAGCCGCAGCGCATTGAGGTCGATGATCTCGCGCTGGTGACGCACGACCCGCTGTTGGCCGCGCTGCGCCAGCGCCTGCGCAAGCTCGGCGCCCCGGGCCGCGGCGGGATCGGGGTGCCTTGCGTCTTCTCGCGCGAGCCCATCGCCCTGCCGGCCGCGGGGGACTGCATGGTCGACGGCTCCCTGAACTGCCATGGCTACGGCTCCTGCGTCATGGTCACCGCGAGTTTCGGCATGGCGTTGGCGGCCGAAGCGCTGCGGCTCCTGCGCACCTAACGCGCCGCCGCCGCGCTCGCCACCGCCAGGGCCGTCATGTTCAGCATCCGGCGCGGCGTGGTCGCGGGGGTGAGGATATGGGCCGCGGCGGCGGCACCCATCAGGATCGGGCCCACCGTCACACCGCTGCTGATCGTGGTCTTGAGTACGTTGTAGAGGATGTTGGCCGCATCCAGGTTGGGGCAGACCAGCAGGTTCGCCGAGCCGCTCAGGGTCGAATCGCTCAGGTAGCGGTTGCGGATGCCCTCGTCGAGCGCGGCGTCGCCGTGCAATTCGCCATCACATTCAATGCCGGGGTGGCCGGCGACGAACAGGTCGCGCGCCAGACGCATCTTCCTGGCCGAGGCGCGCCTGGACCCGCCGAAGCTGGAATGCGACAGAAAGGCGACCTTGGGCGGCAGGCCGAAGCGCTGCACCTCCTGCACGGCCATCCAGGCGATTTCGGCCAACTGTTGCGCACCGGGGTCTTCATTGACATAGGTGTCGGTGATGAAGAGCGGTCCGCGGTCGGTCATCAGGACATTGACGGCCGCGTAATTGC
>Ga0247840_10002060_pt1 | contig 36748 bp, 30 predicted proteins | sample LaCruzMarch2015__FD_192404 | JGI IMG/M metagenome (GOLD analysis project Ga0247840, IMG submission 192404) | Freshwater microbial communities from meromictic Lake La Cruz, Castile-La Mancha, Spain - LaCruzMarch2015_17m | ecosystem: Environmental > Aquatic > Freshwater > Lake | place: Spain...
CAACGCTTCCAGCGCCGCACTGACGCTTTCCGAAGTTCCTTTTATGGGCCCGATTGCCGCCGTACGCATCGCCCGTGTCAACGGCAAGTTTATCGTTTGCCCGACACACGCCGAACTCGCACAAAGCGATCTTGACCTGACCTACGCCGGAACCGCCGCTCTGCCGCTCATGATTGAAGGCAGCGCCAAGGAAATCAGCGAAGCCGATTTTGTCGCCGCCATGAAACTGGCGCACGAAGCGATTCAGCCGATCATCAAAGCCCAGCTCGAACTGCGCAAACAGCTCGGCCTGCCGGAAAAGAAGGTTGAAGTTGCTGCTGCCGATGAAACCAAGCTGGTGAAAGCCCGCGAAATCGCCGGGGCCGAACTGCTCGCCGCTCTGGCGACCAGCGACAAGCTCGCCCGTCAGGAAAAAATCAGCGCCATCAAGAAGTCGCTCAAAGTCAGCCTGCTCGCCGTGTTCCCTGAAATGGCCGACAACGAATATTTCCACCTCTTCGACGAGCTCGAAATTGAAACCGTCCGCAAAAACGTGCTCGAACACAAGACGCGTGTCGGCGGACGCGGCTTCAACGAACTGCGCGAACTCAAAGCGCAGGTCGGTGTACTGCCGCGCGTCCACGGTTCGGCCGTTTTCAACCGCGGCGAAACGCAGTCACTGGCGGTCGTCACCCTCGGCCCGAAGAAAGATTCTCAGTCGATCGACGCCGTAACCGGCGGCGAAACCGAAAAGAACTTCATGCTGCACTACAACTTCCCGCCGTACAGCGTCGGTGAAGTCGGACGTCTGGGTAACACCGGCCGCCGCGAAATCGGCCACGGTAATCTGGCCGAGCGCAGCCTCCGCCCGGTTCTGCCGGACAACTATCCCTACGCCGTGCGCCTTGTTTCCGAAATCATGGGATCGAACGGTTCATCCTCCATGGCTTCCGTTTGCGTAGGTACGCTGGCTCTGATGGATGCCGGCGTTCCGATCAAGAAACCGGTCGGCGGAATTTCTGTCGGTCTGTTTACCGGCGACAACGGCAAAGCGGATCTCGTGCTCGATATTCTCGGCACCGAAGATCATTGCGGCGACATGGATTTCAAAGTCTGCGGTACCCGCGAAGGAATCACCGGTTTCCAGGTCGACCTCAAGATCGACGGCCTGCGCTGGGATCTCGTCGAAGGCGCTTTCGAAATGGCCCGCGCCGGACGCATGAAAATTCTCGACTACATGCAGACCGTCATTGACGCTCCGCGTGCTGAGATGTCCGAATACGCTCCGCGTATTGTGGTTATCAAGATTGATCCGGAAAAGATCGGCGCGCTGATCGGCCCCGGCGGCAAAGTTATTCGCGGCATTACCGATACCTACGGCGTGCAGATCGACATCGAAGAAGACGGCACGGTCAATGTATTCAGCGCCGACGCTGACGCCATGAAGGCCGCGGTCAAAGCCGTCAACGCCATCACGGCAGAAGCGGAAATCGGGCAGATCTATGAAGGAACCGTCCGCACCATCCGCGACTTCGGTGCGTTCGTCGAAATCATGCCCGGTAAAGACGGCCTCGTGCACATCTCCGAACTCGCTGACTTCCGCGTTGGCAAAGTCGAAGACATCTGCAAAGAAGGCGACATCATGTGGGTCAAGGTTCTCGATGTGGACCGCGACGGCAAGATTCGCCTCAGCCGCCGCGCGGCTATGGCTGAAAAAGATGCCGCTGCTGCCACCACCGATTAACTGTCAGTCTGGTTCCTCCTTCGCCAAGGCTACGGCGGACAGAGGAAACGAAAAGCCCTTCCGCTTGCGGAGGGGCTTTTTTATTGGTCAGAACTCTTTTAGAAGTTCTTTTGGGTCGATGGCGGTGGTGCGGCAGATGTGGGAATAGTCGTCGTAACCGGCGATGAGCGGTTCGGCGGCGAGGTCGCCGGCGCGCAGTTTCAGGATATTGGAAAAGAGCTGTTCGAGGAACGTTTCTGTCAGTTCCGGATTCATCGAAAGCCGTCGGCCGGAAAAATGTTTCTGCATCTTTTCGAGGCTACGCTCCTGCAGGTGATAGACCGCCTGTGTCTTTTCATTCAGCTCCGGCGTGTTGTGCGTACCGAAAAACTTTTGCTGCGCGGCGAAGGTATAGAGCGGGATCTGGCAGTCGAGATTCAGCCCGATCTCTTTTTCGAGCTGGATGACCGGAACGCCGCGCGACTTGCTCTTGTAGTCCACCACCAGCAACCGGTCGAGTTCGCCATCTTTGTTGAAGATCAGGTCAATGCGGTCGATCTTTCCTTTCAGCCGGACTTCTTCGTCGCCGCGCTTCAGTGTTACCGGCAGATCGTGTTTGGTGTCGAACTTTAGTTCGAACAGCGCCGGATAGCGGTTTTCAGCCTGCGCCGTTTCAATATCCATGCGGATAAAGTTTTCGATCATTTGCAGCAACTTACGTTTTTCGGCTGCCCAGATGGAGGGATGGCCTAGGTGGCGGCTGGGCCGCCGCTCCGCTTTCCTGAATTCTTCTTCCGCCATGCCGCGTGCCAGCGCCAGCAGTTCATCAGCTTTGTTCGGATTAAAAACCGCCAGCGGAATCTCACCGCTTTGCGCAATCTTCCAGACTCCGGACGCGTTGTTGGCGTAAAGTCCGCTCTGCTTGGCGATGGCGGTATAAATCTGTTCAAGGATGTCGTGAATGACCATGCCGCGGTCCATCGGTGCAGTATCGTCTTCGTGGGTAAGGTCGAGCCGGATGCTCAGCACTTTTTCGAGGAAATAGACAAACCGGTTACGCGCCAGTGATTCCAGCGCCGTCGCGCTGAACTCCGGATTCTTAACGAGCCATTGCTGAAGATCGGGGGATGGAGTGTGGGGTTGAGGGAGTGTGGGAGGCGGAGAACGTTTTGCCCGTGTCTGCCGGACTTCATCTTCGGCACGGCAGAGTTTCGGCGGCAGAATCGTATGAAATGAGGCGCCGAGCGCCGGTTTTTCAGTTTCGGTCAGGCCGCGCATCCGTTCGAAGAATTCACCCGGCGCGCGCTCTTTGCCGTCGGCTCCGGTGCGGGTATAGGAAAGCGTCAGCCGTTCACGTGCCGCGCTCGTGGCGGTGAGGAAAAGAATTTCTTCCTGAATCAGCGCCGCACTGGTTTCGGAAAGCGCCAGCCGCGGACAATGAATTCTGCGCTCAACCAGAAAGGCTCGCAGCGCTTTGCGTTCGGCCTCATTCAGCAACGAATCGGCTTTCGGAATCTGCGGGAAAGTCCGGTCGTCCATGCCGGCGATATAAACGGATTCAAACCGCAGGCCCGCCGCGTCCATCGGGTTTACGATCCAGACTCCGCTTTCGGTCCCGGCTTCATCTTTGAGGGTGACGTTATCCAGCAGTTCCTCAAACAGCGCGGTCAACCGTTCCGGTGACAGCGGACGGCCGCTGACTTCAGCGATTTCGTCAATCAGTGCGAGCACCTCGTCGGGTAGATTCAATCCATGCTGCTTAATCAGAGTCTGAGTCTGTTCTGCGAATTCTGCGGGCGAAATCTGTTTTTCCAATGGCTGGAAAAACCCGGCGAGTTCTTTCGGCAGGCGGCGCAGACGCGGAGGTTCTTTCTGGCGGATTTCCTGAACCAGGATTTGCCGGGCTTCGGCGTCGAGACCGGGCCACTGAATGCCGGGCATGATAAGCAGGTCGCAGAGCCGGTCACGCGAAAAATTCTGCGGGAATGCGAGTAAAGCCAGCAAGGCTTTGACCGGCGGATGCGCGGCGGCGGGCGTACCGCGCCGGAAGTGGTACGGGATGCCGAAGCGCATGAAGACGTCGGGAATGATGTCGGTGTACGGACTCAGATCACGCAGGATCAGAGCGATTTCATCCGGCGCAGTGCCTCTTTCAATTTCGCCGGCGATGCGCCGGGCGGCATCTTCGATTTCGCCGTACGGGTGAGCCGAGGTAAAAAATGAAACCCGGTTGCGCGATTCGGCTTCGAGAATGTTGCTATCGTCGGCCTCGAACGCATCGGCAAAATCCTCCAGCCACGGCTTCCATTCTTCCTCAGCGCCGCGCATCAGCTCGCTGCGAACGACGGCGCACAACCGGTCTTCGACGGCTTCGGCGTGAGCGCCCGGCAGGACGGAATAGATTTTTACGCGATCCGGACCGAGCCGTTTCTTGAGTGCAGCGGCGAAACGCTCTTCGAACGGATTAAGCCAGCGGACGGCGCGGAAATGAATTTCGCCGTTCAGTTCGCGCGGCAGTTCGCCGGATTCGATCAGCCGGAGCAGGGCGGTGTTGATGGTAAAGCGGTCGGCGCTGTCCATCTTCGTGCATAGCGCGCGCCAGGCTTTGAGAAGCTGTCCGATGCCGTGCAGCTTGTGATCCGGTTCGTGCGCCAGCAGCCATTCGGTAATGGCGGATTCGTTTTCGGCGAAAACGGCGAAGCTTTCGACTGTCTGCCTGAGCAGTTCGGCTCGCGCTGCCGACGAAAGATTGGCGAGCGGCTGGCCGGACGCGAAGGCGACGCTTTCGGCGGCTTCTTCGAGGAGCAGGCGGGTTTCGGGTTGACCGGGTAATCGGCCTTTCAGTGTCCCGGCGCGGCGGGCGGACCGTTCGCACAGGGCGAGGAGTTTCTTCTGGGTGAAAAGACGGGATGTGTCGAGAACTCCAGGTTCGCTGACATGGCGGCGCTCGTACCGGCGTTTCGCCAGCTCGGTCGGGAAAATCATCAAAGCCTCGCCGCTCATCTTCATGGTTGATGAAACTAGCAGAGAGCGGTAGGGTTTGCCACCGTTTTAGATCCGGTCAGCAAACAAGGAACAGAGATGAATTTTCAGAAACGCGCCAGAGAAGTGATTGATGTTGAAATCGCCGGCATGGAGAAAGTCCGTGACAGCATCAACGGCAATTTCAGTACGGCGATTGAGTGGATCCTGGCAACTATGAAAAACGGCGGCAAGGTGATCGTTACCGGCGTCGGCAAAAATTTTCATATCGGCCAGAAGATGGTTGCCACGTTTAACAGCACCGGTACCCCTTCCGCACTGCTGCATCCGATCGAAGCCATGCACGGCGACTTCGGACTGGTCGGCGAAAAAGATATTGTGCTGGCGCTTAGTTACAGTGGAGGTTCTGATGAGCTGCTGGCATTGCTCCCGGCGCTCAAACGGCGCGGCCTTAAAATTATCGGCATGACCGGCGATACAACCAGCCCGCTCGGACAGCAGAGCGATCTGGTTCTTCCTATTACCGTGGAAAAAGAAGCCTGTCCGTTCGGTATGGCGCCGACCACCAGCACGACGGTGACGCTGGCGATGGGCGATGCGCTGGCGATTGTTCTGCTTGAAGCGCGCGGTTTCAAAAAAGAAGACTACGCCAAGCTTCATCCTGGCGGCGCAATCGGGCGAACACTGCTTCTCAAAGTTTCTGATGTGATGCGCACGAAAGACCGTCTCGCGAAAGTCCTGGCGGGTTCGAAAGTCAAAGACGCGGTGATGGCCATGACCGGTGCGCGCGCCGGTTGTGTCGCCGTGGTGGACGGTGGCGACAGACTGCTTGGCATCTTTACTGACGGCGACCTGCGCCGTCATTTGATCGAAACGCCAGACATCACCGGCGTTTCCATCGACTCCGTTATGACACGAAATCCGGTCACGCTCAAAGCGGACCAGCTTGCCGTGGATATTCTAAAAATCTACGAAGAGAAAAACATCGATGACCTGATCGTGGTAGATGACGCCGGACATATCGTCGGCGCGGTCGATATTCAGGATCTGCCGAAGCTGAAGATACTTTGATTCCCGGCTACGCTTTGACCGGTTCGTTCTGTTTTCCGCATTTCGGGCAGCGGGCGAGCGGGGTTCGGCCGGGTGAGGTGTAAATATGGCGGCAGGTGTCACAGCGGTAGACGGCCTTGCTGCTGTTTTTCCGGCGCCGCCGGTAAATGATGAAATCATAAACGGCGGCCGCGGCGAAGATCGCAGTCAGCGAGAACGTAAGCGGAAGCACCAAAAAGCTGAACGGCTCGACCGGCATTATTTTTTCCCCTCCTGTGCGGCGCGGATATCGATCCAGCTTTCTGTCGGTTCCGCTGCCGGTTTGAAGTGCAGCTGCCGTACCGCACTGAGCAGGGCGGCGTTGGTAACCGGCATTTCAAATAGCGCGTGTCCGACAGTTCCATCCGGACGGACTGACAGATTTACCCGAATGGTTTCGGGCAGTCCGGCTGAGGCGATGTTGAGCTGAGGTGTATTCCCGGCGCGCAGCGTGAGTTCCGGCGATAGAAACAACTGCGGTCCATCGGCCGGACGGACAGGCTCTGACGGTATTGTGCCGGGAATCGGCAGTGCGCTTTGCGGCAGAGTGGTCTCTGCCGTCAGGAGCGTCTGGTTGATGCCGGAAGCGGGGATATCTTCGTGCGGCAGATAGCGGACGGGGCTGGCGGGCTTTTCGAGCGACAAATGAATATCCACCCGGGTTTCGAGAAATCGTCCGCTGAATCCTTCGTCAGAAGGCAGTGCAAAAAGTGTCGGCGCTTTGAGTTTACGCAGTGTTTCGCTGTCTGCAACGAGGCGGATAAATTCAGGACGTGCGACGGGGACGGTTGAGGGTCCGGGTGCGGGCCGGAAGGCGAACATCCAGAAAGCGAACCAACCGCCTGCGTAAAGAAGCGAGACGGTGAGTACGGGTGTGAGATGGATATGAATTTTCACGGTGCGGGAGCGACAGGTTCGACGGGTGTAACCGGAGCGGGGCTGCGGGTGGCGATGAATATCTGACGGAACCCGGCGCGGGCGGCGGCATCGTATACGGCGGAAGCGGAGGCCTGCGGTGTGGTTGCGTCAGCTTCGAGAATGAGTGCCATGCCGGGGCGTTCATCGGCGGCTTTACGCAGAACCGCTTCCAGTTGTGCAGACTGCACTTGTTCGTCATTAAAGAAGAAGAGCCCTTCGCGGGAAATACTCAGCACCATATCGTTGAACTGTATGCCTTCTGTCTGCGAGGCGACGGGCAGATCAAGCGTGATTCCCGGTTTAAGGACAAAGTGTGAAGTGACCAGCACGAAGGCGCTGAACAAAAGCGCCGCGTTGAGAAAAACGGTGCCGGTGAGAAAGCCGCGACCGGTCCGCCGGCGCGGAATAAAAGTGCGGTGCAAGTGAAGTACGGCTTCGCAGTCGTTACGGTTCATGGCGCTCTCCGTTCGAAGGATGTGTGAGGAAGAAAATGATTTCCCCGGCGGTCTGTTCCATATCGAGCGCAATGGACTCAACGCGGCTGACGAGGAAGTGGTAGCCGGCGTAGGCCGGAATGCCGGTGATCAGTCCGGCGGCGGTCGTGAGCAGTGCGCGCCAGAGTCCGCCGGAGAGGTCGCCGATTTCGGCAAGTGGCGAGCCGGCCTGCAGAGCGGCCAGTATGCTGAGCAGTCCCAGTACGGTGCCGAGCAGCCCGAGCATTGGCAGAATCTGTGCCAGCGTGATGAGCAGATTCATGTGGCGTTCAAGCCGCGGGATTTCGCGGATACCGGCCTGTTGAACCGCTTTAACCATGTCGTCTTTTGGATCGGCGCGGTGCAGCAGCGCCGTGCGGACGAGATGGGCGGCGGGGCCGGGCGTCTGGTCGCAGATGCTGATGGCTTCGAGGTCGTTGCCGCGCGTGAGATTGGTGGTGATTCCGTTGAGGAAGTCATCGATTTTAATCTGGGCGCGGTGCAGATGAAAAAAACGCTCCAGAAAAATCACCAGTGCGATGAATCCGCCGGCGAGAATGAGCCACATAACACCACCGCCGCTGTTTATCCATCCGATCATAACCTCTCCTTTTTATTTTCTAAAATGCTGACGCGTGATCACGCTCTATTTTTTCGATCCGTTTTTGCGCTTCATTCTTTGCGGGCACCCCGGCCTGAACAATCCGGTTGTAAACATTGACCGCTTCTTTCCATTGCTGCTGCTGTTCCAGAGCTGCGGCGGCATCGAAAGCGGCGCGTGTAAACCAGGGGGTTGCCTCCGGCGAAAGCGTTTCAGTCTGTCCGCCGCCGCTGTAGACGGCTTCCATGTAATGTGCAAATGCTTTTTCTTTCAGCCCCAGTTTCGCTTCGCAGCGGGCGATTTTATAAAGTGCCTGCAGGCGGAGCGCAAACGGAGCGGCGGGGCGTTTGTAAAGCGACTGGTAGGCATCAAGCGCCTCCTGATACCGCGCGGCTTCGGATGTGCCGAGCGTGAAGAGGCAGTCGGCAAGCCGTCCGCGGGCCCGGTCTGCCAGCAGATCGTCCGGCGCGGTTTTTATAACTTCTTCGTAGGCGAGAATGGCACGCGGGAATTCGCCGAGTTCCGTCAGGGTTTCGCCCTGCGCGAAGCGGGTTTTCAGTATCAGTGAACTGGCGGGAAATTCTTTGGCGAGCCGGCTGAGAACGGTGAAAGCCTCCAGGAAACTGTTTTGTTTGATCAGCGAGTTTCCTGCCCAGAACAGGGCGTCGTCGGCCAGTTCATGTTTCGGGAACCGGGCGGCGATGTCGAGGAAGGTGGCTTTTGCCTGTGCGTAACTGCCGCGGTTATAGTAGTACTCGCCGAGCCAGAAGAGCACCTCGGGTGTCCAGACGGATCCGGGATATTTTTCAATAAAAGACTGACTGATTGCCAGTGCGCCGTCGGTGTCGCCCTGCATATAGCGGCAGAATCCGTGCATATAATACGCCTGCGGCGCTTCGGGTGCGTCCGGATACTTTCCGCTGACGGTACGGAAATTTTCCAGCGCGGCGTCCCATTGTCCGAGCCGGGAGAGCATCAGACCCTGCTGGTGCAGCGCGGAGGCCTGTATGGCGGAGTTAGTGTATTGCGCGGCGATCCGGCGGTACTGTTCCAGTGCGAAAGCCCACTCCTGTGCGCGCTTCAGCAGTTCGGCCTGCTGTAGTGCGGCCTGCGGCGCAAAATCGCTTTGCGGGAAGTTTTTTTCTGTGTCGGCAAAATAAGTGCGTGCCGCATCAGGCTGGGCGGCGAGCAGACTGGCGACACCGCACTGATATATTGCGTGGGCGGCGAGCGGGTGATCCGGCCAGGTCGCGGCGGCGCGGCGGTAATTGTCGCGGGCCTTTTCATACTGTGTGGCGGCGAGACGTGCGTCGCCCGCTTTAATGAGCGCCGTTATGCAATTGCCGGGCAGTGTGCATTTAAGTGCGGCGTTTTCGAAGGCAACGGCGGACTCTTCGTAGCGTTTTTGTTCCCAGAGACTCCAGCCTTTACCGGTCTGTGCGCGGGTTTGTGCGGCGGGGTCGGTTGTAATATCGAGTCCGGCCTGAAATGCTTTTTCGGCGGCGGCGTATTGCTGCATTTTCAGCAGCGCTTCAGCTTTCTGAATCAGAATATCGGCGGCGGCGGCGGTATTGGGCGCTTCTCTGACGGCTTCGTCGAAAAGTGGAAGCGCCTCTTTGGTTTTATTTTCATCAATCAGCAGACCGGCGCGGGCGGCTTTCTGCCGGACGCGTAGCGCGGCTTCGCCAGTCAGTTTTTCCGCCTTGGCGAGCGCCTCGGCCGCTCCGGCGGAATTGCCGGCGCGCTGCTCGAGTGCGGAAAGCTCCACCCAGGCGGCGGAGCGCAGGCGCGGATGAGCGGATTCGTTTCCGCCGAGCGCCGTGAGCAGTGCGGCGGCTTCGCTCAATTCGTCTTTACCGCCGCCGGCAATCAGCTGGCGTGCCAGTTCAAGGCGGGCATCATTGGCCAGTATATGATTTGGAAAATGTTCCAGCAGTTCGTGCAGCGCTTTCGTCGAATCGCTTTTCCTGCCGCGCTCCAGATAAATTCCGGCGAGATCGAGCAGATTCTGTGCGGCGTTTTCGTCCGACTGAAACTGTTCGCGGAAACCCTCAAAAGTTTTCTGTGCGGCCTTGAAGTCGCCGCCGGCCAGTTCGGCGCGACCTTTCAGTCGCAAGGCTGCGGGAGCATACATGCTGTTCTCTGGAATTTTTTCCAAGGCTTGGGAAACCGCGCTTGAATTACCGGCTTCGAAAAGGGTGCGGGCATGCCAGTAAGTGAAAGCATCCTGCTTCGGCAGGCCGGCAGATTCATCGGCCAGAATTACTGCGTCGGTGAATTTCTGCTGACCGGCCAGTGCGCGAACCAGCAGAATTGTCAGCGCAGATTCCTCGTCCGGCGTGCGCGGTGTACTGAGTGCTTCCCAGATCTGCTGTTCGGCCAACGGGTAGAGCTCATCCTCCAGCGCCGCCTCGATTGAGCGCGTCGAAAGCGGCTCCTGCGCAACCAGCGCAGGCGCAAGCAGAAGCAATAAAGCAGAAAGCCTGAAAACCCGGAAATTCATTGGCGCGGAGTATCACGTTTCCGTCTGCCTTCTTCCAGTCTTTTTCTGAGGGGGACGCGGGGTTTGAATTTGACAGGAAATCAGATGCAGTTAGGCTCGCCATCAAGTATGTATGAGTTGAAATCCATTCTGCTGGTTGCTTTAGGCGGCGCACTCGGTTCTGTGGTGCGCTATAAGCTTTCCGGTTATGTGCTTCACCACACTATCGGCTGGCAGTTTCCGGCGGGAACCTTTGTTGTGAATGTCATCGGATGCCTCGTCATCGGTGTGCTGGCCGGATTCGCCGTCAAAGAGGACTTCTTCTCAGCCGAAACCCGTATCTTTCTTTTCACCGGAATCATGGGCGGCTTCACAACCTTTTCGGCCTTCGGCCTCGAAACTTTCTACCTGCTACGCCGGGGTGAAATTCTGACGGCAGGAAGCAATATCGTGCTCAGCGTCATCGTCGGCCTGATCGCGCTCTGGATCGGTTTTATCTGCGTCCCGCACAGCAGCGGCGGTTTTTCTAAAGAACCCGCTCCGGCTGACGCTACGAAAAACGGCTAGCCATTCAAGATTTCAGCCAGATATCTGCCTGTATAAGACTCAGGAGTTTTAGCGACTTTTTCCGGCGTTCCGGCGACGACGATTTTCCCGCCGCGCTCCCCGCCTTCGGGGCCGAGGTCGATCAGCCAGTCGGCGCGTTTGATGACGTCGAGGTTATGTTCAATCACCAGCACGGTGTTTCCGCCGGCGCGTAAGGTTTCCAATACCTGGATGAGTTTGTGAACATCGGCGAAATGCAGCCCGGTGGTCGGCTCGTCGAGAATGTAGAGCGTGCGGCCGGTCGCTTTTTTGCTCAGCTCGGCGGAGAGCTTGATGCGCTGGGCCTCGCCGCCGGAGAGCGTTGTGGCGGACTGGCCGAGGCAGAGATAGCCGAGGCCGACTTCGCGGAGCGTGCGCAATTTGCGTTCGATGCCGGGGATGGCGGCGAAAAAGTCGCACGCTTCGTTGATGGTCATCGCGAGCACTTCGGCGATGTTCTTACCGCCGTAATGCACCTCGAGCGTTTCGCGGTTATAGCGTTTACCGGCGCACTGCGGGCAGGTGACGTAAACATCCGGCAGGAAGTGCATTTCGATTTTGAGCAGGCCGTCGCCCTGGCAGTGCTCGCACCGTCCGCCTTTAACATTAAAGCTGAAACGCCCCGGCCCGTAGCCGCGCACTTTGGCTGCGGGCAGTTGCGTAAAGAGATCGCGGATGATCGAAAATGCGCCGGTGTACGTCACCGGATTGCTGCGCGGTGTGCGGCCGATCGGCGATTGGTCGATGACGATGACCTTGTCGATCTGTTCAACGCCGAGCAGTTCCTTATGTTTGCCGGGGCGTTCTTTGGAGCCGAAAAAGCGACGATAGAGGGCGCGGCGCAACACGTCGTCCACCAGCGTGCTTTTGCCGGAGCCGGAAACGCCGGTGACGCAAGTGAGCAGGCCAAGCGGAATTTTGACGTTGATGTTCTTGAGGTTGTTTTCCGCTGCGCCGCGAATCTCGATGAACCCGGCGGAGGCTTTATTCCGTTCGGCGGGCAGTTCGATTTCAATTTCGCGCCGCATGTACTGCGCGGTCAGCGAGTTTTTGGCTTTGAGCAGTTGCGCGGGCGTTCCGGCAAAAACAATCTCGCCGCCGTGGACGCCCGCGCCGGGGCCGAGGTCGATCACGTAGTCGGCTTCGCGGATGGTCTGTTCGTCGTGTTCGACGACGACGACGGTATTGCCGAGGTCGCGCAGTTCCTTGAGCGTGGCGAGCAGGCGGTCGTTGTCGCGCTGGTGCAGGCCGATACTTGGCTCGTCGAGAACGTAGAGCACACCGGTCAGGCGCGAGCCGATCTGCGTGGCGAGCCGAATGCGCTGCGCTTCGCCGCCGGAAAGCGTGCCGCTTTCGCGGTCGAGCGTCAGGTAGTCGAGGCCGACATCCATCATAAAACCGAGGCGCGCCTGGATTTCTTTCAGGATGTCGCGGGTAATAATCGCTTCTTCTTTCGTCAGATTCAGTCCGGTGAAAAATTTCTGCGCCTGTTCGATGGAGAGCGTGCAGATTTCATAAATGTTTTTCCCGCCGACGGTGCAGGCGAGCGTCTCGGGGCGCAGGCGCGCGCCGTTGCAGGCGGTGCAGCGCTGGTTGCCCATGTAGGCGCGCAATCGTTCCTGATTGAATTCGCTTTCAGAGTCGGTGTAGCTCCGCTGGAGATTCGGGATGAGTCCCTCGAATGGTTTATTTACTTTGTGGCGGCGCAGGTAATAGCTGATCGGCTCGTCGCCGGAGCCGTAGAAGAGAATCTTTTTGAAGGAAGCCGGCAGTTCATTGAACGGTGTATCCAGAGAAATGCCGTAGTGGTCAGCGACGGCGTGGAGCAGTTTTTTATAATAGATGATCGCGCGGCGTCCGCCGCGCCGCCATGGGTGAATACTTTCTTCGAGCGGGAGCGTTTCGTCGGGGACGACCAGTTCTTCGTCGAAGGTGAGCATGTTGCCGAGTCCGTGACAGGTCGGGCAGGCGCCGTACGGGCTGTTGAAGGAAAAGTGCTTCGGCGTGAAGGTTTCAAAACTGATGTTGCAGTCGAGGCAGGCATTCTTTTCGGAGTAAAGCCGGTCTTCCCAATTGTTCTCGGGTAGGGCGCGACCGCCGGGCGCGCCGCGGACGGATCGGCGATCCGTCCCTACCTCAATCATCGCGATCATTAGACCTTCGCCGGTGGCGAGCGCCAGTTCGACGGAGTCGTTGATCCGGCTGCGTGCGGCGGGATCGATGACGAGCCGGTCGATGACGGCTTCAATCGTATGTTTCTTATTTTTGTCGAGATCAGGAATGGCATCGAGCTCGCAGAGTACGCCGTTGACGCGTACGCGGACAAAGCCTTGCCGTCCGGCGGCAGCGAAGATTTCTTCATGCAACCCTTTGCGTCCGCGAACCAGCGGCGCGAGCAGCACGACTTTGGTTTTTTCTGGAATCTGCAAAAGCTGTTCGGTGATGTTTTCGGCGCTCTGCCGCTGGATCGGTTTGCCGCAGGAAGGGCAGTGGACTTTTCCAATGCTGGGGAAAAGGAGTCGGAGATAGTCGTGGATTTCGGTGGTGGTGGCGACGATTGAGCGCGGGTTGGAACCGGCGGTGCGCTGTTCAATTGAAATGGCGGGTGAAAGACCTTCGATCGTGTCTACGTCCGGCTTCTGCATCTGTTCGAGAAATTGTCGGGCGTAGGCGGAAAGGCTTTCGACATATTTGCGCTGGCCTTCGGCGTAGAGCGTATCGAAAGCCAGTGATGATTTTCCCGATCCGCTCAGACCGGTGATGACGGTGAGTTTATTGCGCGGGATGCGTGCCGTGATGTTTTTCAGGTTGTGTTCCCGCGCTCCGCTTACTGTTATCCATTTATCGCTCATGGTCGAAAGTTTCAGTTTGGTTGTTAATTTAAACGCAATATAGCATAGCGAGATAGAAAATGATTAGTTTTTTGAACCGGTTGTTTTTATGAGGCTTGAAGTAATTGATCGCGATCGGTAAAAGAGCACAGTTTTAAATGGAGGTTTTATGTGTCTCGAGAAAAGAATCGTTGTTTCGGTGATTTGCATGGCAGCGTTCGCCGTGTTCGGTCAGGGCACGAATAATGTGGGTAAATCGGTCGAAGAACTCAAAAAATACATCAATCTGGGTATGCCGGTTATTTCGGATTACCGGGATAAGAAAAACCAGAAGTTTGAATTGCTAAGGGTGGCTACCGAACAAGACAGAGATATGGGGTTTGACGGCGTTTTGCGTGTTACCGTTGAGCTGACGGGGGGAGATGAAGTTTGGTACGGACAGCTTACAAGACCGCAGGGGAAGAAACGTCCGGACTACAACGGCAGAGACACTTGGGAATTTTCGATTCCGCATGGCGCGTTGAAGTATCCCAAGCTGGTTTATGCTGTGGAGTATGGATACCAGGTGAGTAATGCGTTTGTTGCGGTCGATCAACAATTCAAAAAAGTCGAAAGCGCAGAGGAAATCGTGGCGCGCAATAAGGGCTCTAAAAATAAACTGAAAATCATAGCTAAATCGATAGCCGAGCGTGACACCGCGGAAGGCAACGAGTAGCTTGCGTACCAACCTTTAGGGTTTCATGATGGCGCTTGCAGTATTTGAGTCCGCGAGAGTATTATGGAGTAAGAAAACGGGAGGTTATATGCATATCGGGAAGAAATTTATTGTTCCAGTGATCTGTATGGCGGCATTCACCATATTCGGGCAGGGTGCGGCCAATGTCGGGAAGTCTGTCGAGGAACTTAAAAAATACATCAGCCTCGGCGCTCCGGTCGTTTCGGATTTTCGCGATAAGAAAAACCAGAAATTTGCACTGATAAAATCCAGTACCGAACAGTATAAGGATATGGGGTTCGATGGTGTTCTGCGTCTGACTGTTGAGTTGACCGGAAGTGAAGGAGAGGTTTGGTACGGGCAGATATTAAAACCGCAGGGTAAAAGACGCCCGGATTATCTTGGCAAGGACGATTGGGTGCTTACGATTTCGCACGGTCAGCTGAAATATCCCAAGATGGTCTACGCTCTGGATTATGGATATCAGACAAGTAACGCTTTTGTTGTGATAGATCAGCGCCTCTATAAAGTCGAAAGCGCGGATGAAATTATGACGCGCAATAAAGACTCCAAGAACAAGTTGGAAATCACAGCCAAAACGAAACCCCAGCACGAAACGGATGCTCCGGCAGATGATGAAACCAGTCAATAAGCCTTTTTTGAACGGATAGTCATGTATTCTGAGTTTAAAGCATTCTTGCGGAAACCCGACATTGGCGGTGCGCTGGCAGTGGCCGCTGGCGTTGCTTTCTTTTTCAACTGCGTATTGCTGCCGCTGGTGGGCCGCGCCGGCTCCAGCGCTCCGCACGCCGGTAAAAATCGGTTGGCATTTTTGGCGGTGCTGGGGTTGACTTTTGCGCTGGCCGCTTTGGCGACCTGGTCGAAGCTGTTGCGCCGCTCGGAAGATAAAAGCCGTCTTCCTTACTGGTCGCTGGCGCTGTGCGGAATATGCGTTGCGATCTTCATCCTGCTGATGGCCGGCCGACTGGCGGTCTAGTTCCGGTTTGCAGAAATAAAAAAGGCGGCTGTTGACAGCCGCCTTTTCTGTTTTCAGGAGCGCGGGTTATTCGAAAAACCGGCGCCGGATAAAAAATCCGAGTACGCCAACAATGCTGACAAGCATAACGCTGGCCGGTTCAGGGATGGCGACTGGCGCGCTCCAACCGATAGAGATATCGTCGGTTAGACTGGCCCCGCCTCCGATATCGCCATTAAATTTATTGTGGTCGGTGGCGTTATCAATACTGGCCAATGCCAAACTCCAGGTTTGGTTGCTGCGCAGACCAGTATAGGCTTGCAGATAGCTCCAAGAGACAGCGAAATCAATCAGGGTGGTATTGCCGAAATTGATCGTGCTTTGCCCATCACTTGTCCGGACATAACCATCAGTGGTTCGCCCGTTACCATTAATGTCCTCTATGGTTTTCGAGGAAGGGGCCCCGTCGATATCAGCGATCTGTGAGTTTCCCCATGTCGGTCCGTTTACGCCTCGAATACCCATTTCAAGACCGTGATCGACCACTTTTGATTTGCTGTCCCAGACAAAGGCATAATTGATGCCGTTGGTTCCATCTCCAGCGACATCAATTAAAAGGAGTTGTGCATCCCCCAAGGTAAAAATATCGCTGTCAACCCGCATACGGAACATTACATAAGAGCCGTTATTGTTATAATAGAGGCCGGGATTAGCGGCATCGCCGACAAAGTCCAGATTTTCAGGAGCACTGTCGTCGGCATCCGTGCCGCCACCTATCGCGGTCCAGGTGGTTGCCCAGTTGGCATAGGTTCCTACCTGATTACTCACAGTCACCGAACTGAATCCGGTAGTGGCAGTGAACACAAATAATATGAGAATAGATAATAAGCGCATAAGGCATCCTCCCGTCAAATGCGGGTACCTTATCAGCATATCAGAAGGGTGCAATATTTTTTCCCCCTGACGTGCTTGTAAAGCATTCCGCTACAAACGCGCTTTATAGAGCGCCCATGCAGCAAGAGTCTTTGCGTCCTGAACTTTTCCGGCGCGAATCATGGAGTCCATTTCCTGTTCGGTGATCAGAATCGTTTCGATATTTTCGTCCAGATCAAAATCGGTTTCGCCCGGCTCATGGACGTCGGCATAAAAGATGTCGATCCGTTCGGTGCAGTAGCCGACTGACGGGTAGGTGGATGAAAGGAGCCGGATCGAGTCGGGTTCGTAGCCGGTTTCTTCTCTCAGTTCCCGTATAGCGGCGGCTTCCATCGCTTCGCCGGGCTCGACGTTGCCGGCCATGACTTCGAAACAAATCCGCTCCATGGCTTTGCGGAACTGGCGGATGAAAACAAACCGACCATCGCGCCGACGGGCAATTACGGCTACCGCCGGGCCGTGGCGGATAATTTCGCGTGTACCGGTTTGTCCGCCGGCCAGCTCCACCTCCAGCACATCCAAACTCAGGATGCGTCCCTCAAAAACGGTTCTCGTTCCAATTGTTTTTTCGTACATATTTTGTGTATCCCTGCTGACGACGCCACCAGATGCAGAATAGACGAAAAAACCGGAGCGTGTCATTTGTCAAATGACATCGAAGGGGTAGAATGCCGCCATGACACATGCGAGGCAGGAATGGGAAAAACTTGAAACACGCGATCTGGCACCGTACGCCGCACACAGCGTACGCAGTCTGGGCCGGTTTTATCCGGAGCCTGATCATCCGGTGCGTTCCTGTTACCAGCGCGACCGTGACCGCATACTGCACAGCCGCTGTTTCCGCCGCCTTGAATACAAAACGCAGGTTTTTGTAAACGGCACCGCCGATCATTACCGGACACGACTGACCCATACCATCGAAATGGCCGCTGTCGGACGGACGCTGGCGCGCGCCTTTCGCGTCAACGAAGATCTTACCGAAACGATCTGTCTGGCGCACGACGTCGGCCACAGTCCCTTTGGCCACCGCGGCGAAGATGTGCTTGACGATCTGATGAAAGAGTACGGCGGATTCGACCACAATCTGCAAAGCCTGCGCGCCGTCGAAAAATTGGAATATCAGTATCCCGGTTTCTGCGGATTGAACCTTTCATGGGAAGTGCGCGCTGGACTGCTTAAGCATCAGGCGGCGGATCCCGGCGCACAGCTAGACGGTCATCCGATCGGCCCGTTCCAATATCTGGAAGCACAGATTGCCGACATCGCCGACGATATCACCTATCACGCCCACGACGTGGACGACGGCCTTGAAGCCGGACTTATCACGCTCGATCAGCTCGAACAGCAGGCCTTCTGGAAACTGGCCGCCGCACGGACCCGCGAGCAGTATGCTGTGCTCGACGCCGGACACTTTTTGCGCATTACCATACGCAATCTGCTCGACTTGCAGGCGCAGGACGTTCTGCGCGAAGGCCACCGCCGCCTCGAAGTATACAATCCGCGCACGGTCGCCGACGTTATGAGTGCGCCGGAACGGCTTATAGCGTTCAGCGGCGACATGAGCGGACTGCTCGATGAGTTTTCAAAGTTTATGTATCGTCAGCTCTACGAACATCCGGCGGTGCTGGATGCCAATCGTGAAGCGGTTGCTCTGATGCGCGGACTTTTTCTGCACTACGTTAAACATCCTGAAGCGATGGGCCGCAAAGCTCAGGCGCGGATTCCGGAAGAAGGGCTCATGCGCACGGTCTGCGACTATGTTGCCGGTTGCACCGACCGCTACGCCCTCGAAGAATGTCAGAAATATGGCATCGGTATGTAGCTCTGCCTGTCTGAAAACTTATGTGGCTGAGGGCAGGTCGCTGATTTTGTACCCGTTCATGCCGAGAACCTCCTCGGTCGTCCGGAAATGGCATTTACAGGTTTTTAGCAGAATGCCGGGGCCTTTGTCGGCGATGAGTTCGGCGGCGATCTGTTTCACTTTGGCCGAACAACCTTTTGGTGCGGTTTCGATTCCGAAATCTTTTTCCATTTTGCGCAGAGCCAGTAAAAATCCAGCGCGCGCCAGAATGGAGGCGGCGGCGACAGCCGGATCTGATTCGGCTTTGGTGCGCTGATCCATTTTTATTTTTTTACCTTTTTCCATCAGCGCGCGCTCAATGAGGACGGTCGATGCGAATTTATCGGAAAGGGCGCGCGGGCAGTCCGGGACCTTTTCAAGCAGGTTTTCGATGGCGCGGGCGTGGCCCCAGGCCAGAAGTTTATTCACATTACCAATTTTGGCATACATGCGGTTGTAGGCCTCCGGGCCGATGGCGATGATGGCGTATTTGCCATCGAGTTTTTTCCGGATATCGGAAGCGAGTTGCAGAGCGACGCGGTCGCTGGTGATTTTCTTACTGTCGCGCGCACCAAGCTCTTTGAGGATTTCGACACTTTTGGCGTCGGTGTAAACCGAGGCGATGACGAGCGGGCCGAAGAAATCGCCTTTACCGCTTTCGTCAATTCCCATGTGTGGCTGGACGCTTTCGGGATCATGGATAGCATCGTAGCCGAGGCGGGCCTCTCCGAGCACCTCGGGTTCAAGTGTGAATGTGATCCATTCTTCGGCTCCTTTGCCTTGCACGAGACATTTTCCGGAGTTGTAGAGATTTACGCAACAGGTTCCGGTATTTACGGCAATCTGCGTGTGTGGGACCGCGACGGAAGTGTAGTGCGGCGCATGGAGTAGGGTAGCCAATTTTTCCTGCTGCTCGGCGGTGAGCTTGATCGTGAAAGAGTTCTGTTTCATTTGCCGCCGTTCTTAGCAGAGTTCGGTTTTAATGGGAAAACAAAAGGTGCGGGCGACTGAATGATTTAGTTTGCAGTTTGCTCAAAACCGAAAAAGTGATAGCTTTTATCAGATTGCCAATGAGACGTCTAAAATACACAGCACTTTGTTTGATTCTCGCCGCCGGTGGCGTGCGTGCTGCTTCGCCGACTTTTGGCGATCTAGCTGTTCTTTTGGCCAAAGGCTACTTTGGAAGCTATGTTAAGCAAGATGCTTCACTGGAACAGTGCGTGGCGTTCTTGAATAAGCAAGGGGTCGGTTTTTCACTGTTTGATATAATAGATCCGGATAAGGCGGTGACAAAGGAGGATTTTGCACGGGTCGTCGGGCAGTCGATACTGTTACTTTCCGGAGAGGCGGTGGTCATAAATGGCCGCATTAAAAAACCGTTAGAGGCAGAAACGTGGGTTGACTGTTGCTTGCTGAATGATATAGATTTACCGCCTATTTGGGACAGGTTTGTTCGGCGCACGGCGGCGGGATCGTTGCCTGAGGTAAGCAAGTTTTACGGGAAATAGCTCGGCCAGCTAAACAAGGAGATTGAAAATGAATAAGTTCAGATTTCGTTTTATTCCTGTAGTTATTATGATTGCTACGCTCCTCATTTCTACAGCACGGGCAGATCTTGGTTTACAAAAGATCATGGCGGATCAGGGCGCCTTAGCGGTTGGGCAGGCCGTGCTGAACGCGGCAAAAGCGGTCTATGCTGGCACACAAGATCCGGCTGCAATTCAGAATCAGTTGATTGCTCTCATGAATGAGGCTGTTGCCACTGGAAATGAACAGGCCATTCGCTATGCGATTGTTGCCGTAATGGTTGCCGGCGGCTTCGAAAATGTGGCGCTAGGTAAGGCTGCCATAGACAACAGTAATGCGTTCAGTAATTACGAAGCGCTGACGGCGCTCACTGTTGCTTCGACCGAAGCGTTGATCAATGCGGCGCATGAGTCTGGAGGTTCAATCGGCGGCGGTGACCGTGAAAAAGGCGGCGGTGACCGTGAAAAAGGCGGCGGTGACCGTGAAAAAGGCGGCGGTGACCGTGAAAAAGGCGGCGGTGACCAGGAACAAGGTGGTGGAGCTGATCGTTTGTTCCATATGATAACTGATCCTGGTAATCCGTTCGGACCAGGCACCGGCGGTGGCGACCGTGATCTTCCTAAAGATAGTGATGCAACACCGACATAAGACACGGGTTTATAAGTGGTTGAGTGTGGATATAAATTAATCGGTTTTTGCGGGTAAGGGCTCAAATATGAGAAAAGTTAAATTTCTGATGCCAGTTCTTGTTGGGTTAATGATTGGGCAGCTTTTCGCTGAAAATGAGCGGCCTCTGGGTGTCGTTAATACGGTCCGGATGGGATACAACGACAACCTCTACCACAAAGATACCGGGAAAAGCACAGAGTCATTCTTCGTGACCGATATTGTTGATCTTTCATTTCGTGCGGCACTTTCCGATCGTACTGACTTAATGGTTAAGTCACAAATCAATCTGATGAATGACGATGGCGGAACTGATTTTTACCCCAATCTGTACGCCATGCTTAATCATTCCGTTTCGCCCCGGTTGCTTTTGGGACTGTCTGAATATTACCGCAGCGGAGATAGGTCGGGCGGGGTTAGCGCGGCAAATCGAAATGTCCGGTACAACTTTTATAATAACAGAATGGGAGTTTCCGCAGACTATGTGTTAAGCAGCAAAGACCGGATACAGGGAACGTTGAATCATGATATCGTGCGGAACGAAGATGATGTTAAGAGCGGACTTAAGCTCGATACAACGACAGTGGAAGCCGGTACATCGTGGAAGAGAGATATCGTTTTGCAACGGACTTATTCTACGCTTAATTTACGCAACCGGTGGGTTGAGTATGATCATATGAGTTCTTCTTTTCAGGCAACGGATTTGTCGGCCGGGCTCAGCCATACTTTTAACCCGGAATGGCAGGGTAGTGTAGAAGGTGGTGCGACCCAGGTTCGGCCCGATTTTGTTGCTCCAGCTAAAAATACGGCTACGCTCAATCCTTTGGCGAAAGCAGGATTGGTTTACAGTCCGTCGCCGAGAACCCGGCTCTCCAGTGATTTAGGTTATAGCTACACCGCATCCGACGATAACGGGTACGGCGGACAAACCACGACCGCATTAAGTTTTGGGGCTCAGCGCGAAATAACCGCAAAACTTATGGCCAAGGCTACGGTCAGTTTGTCAAAAGTCGAATATGCTGCAGATGACAGTCAGACAGCGACTCGCACTTCAACTCAGGATGACCGTATGAACCTCGATTTGCGTCTTTCCTATAAGCTCAATCGAATGAACTTTATCGAACTGGGTATGAGGCACGGTGAAAGGAGCAGCGACACCGGTTCCGATTGGGAGCAGAACGTGATAGATATCGGATGGCGCGTTGAGCTGAGGTGATAAATTACAAGTCGGGCTTCAAATTATGGTGAGGTTTCTACCTCACCATCATCGTTTAATAGAGGATCAATAATGAGTGAGAATCTGAAAAAAGAAACAGCGCTGCACTTTTTGGATTACTGGCGGGTTATCCGTTCGCGCAAAGAGATTGTTCTAGCTGTTCTTTTTCTGGTAGTGATTACTGGAACGGCCTACACCTTTACCCTGCCGAAAATATATGCTGCGCAGTCCCGCATTGAAGTTAACAATGACAGCGTCGATATTGACCCATTCAGTGCGGCACCCTCGGGCGCAATGAGAGGTTACGATCCGTATTTTCTCCGTACGCAGTTTGAAATCATCCAGTCAAAACCGATCCTTTATGAGGTAATTAACCGACTTAACCTGCAAGAGGTGTGGGGAAAAAAGGATGAGAAAATTCCGAAAGAAGTGGCTTATAAAATCCTCCGGTCGAGTTTAGAAGTGAGTCAGTATCGTGACACCAGTTTGATTTCGCTGACAGCCCAGCGGCAGGATCCTAAAGAAGCTGCTCGTATCGCTAATGAGCTGGCTGATGTCTATCGCGATGCCCGGTTAGATCTAAAATATAAAGAAATGACCCGGGCGATGGATGCCTTGAGTCGCGAACTTGAAAAGCAGCAGGAAAAGGTTGATCTAGCTGAACAGCGGGTTGAAAAACTTCGAAAGGATCTCGACATCACTGTTCTGCCGGGCACATACGCCGGCGGCAGTGAGAACAGCGTTGAAAAACTCCGTCTGCAGCAGTTAGAAGGTGATCGTATTGCTGCCCGCGTTGAAATGCTGGTTGGGAAAGCCCGCTCCGAACAGCTTGACGCTATGAATAACGATGATTTGCTGACGGCATCTTCTTATCTGGCGCAAGACCCTTTCGTAGAAGCCATGCGAACCCAGATTAAGGATTATGATGTTGCGTTAACATCTTTGCTCGAAAACTACGGGCCGAATTATCCGGAAGTGAAACAAACGCAAGCGGCGCGCGATGAACTGGCGGCCAAGCTGATACGTGCTCTTGATGGTATTAAAAAGGGGACACAGGCGCAGTACATTGTTGCTAAAGCCAAATTCGAAGCGCTTGAGGAAGAATTGCGCGGTGTACGAACCAGCGACCAAGAGTCGCAACGCGAAAAATTCGTACCTTTTAACAAGGCTCAGCAGGAATTTGAGATTCAGCGCTCTATCATGAATGCGCTGAAATCCCGTATTGCACAGGAGGGGATCACGCTGCAGGTCCCTCGGACGCCGGTTGAGATTGTTGACTCTGCCGAAGAATCCAGCCGGCCGGTGAGCCCGAATCTGATCCTTAATGTGCTGATGAGTATTTTTATCGGCCTCGGTTCCGGTATCGGACTTGCCTACTTTATCGAATATCTTGATACGTCTATTAAAACGGCTGACGATGTTGAGCGCTGGATCGGATTGCCTGTTCTCGGTCTCATTCCGCAAAAAGTACGTCCGCTTATTGAAGAAGGACCGGATAGCGAACACGCCGAAGGATACCGTGTATTGCGGACAAATATGGCGTTCGCCGATGCTGGCGGTCCTCGCAAAGGTGCCTTTGCCGTATTGAGCGGCGGCGCCGGGGAAGGGAAGTCTACAACCGCGTTCAATCTGGCCTATATCTGTGCGCAACAAGGTGAAAAAGTATTATTGGTCGATGCGGACTTGCGTCGTCCCGTGCAGCACACCATTCTCGGCGTATCTAATCGCTTTGGATTAACCAACGTACTCTTGCGCGACGTTCCTGTTGAAGAAACGATAAAAACAACCAGCGTACCGAATCTCCACTTTCTTCCGAGCGGTCGTTTGCCGCGCACTTCGCTGGGCGTGCTGGATCCGAAACGCATTAGCGAGCTGGTGCACAGCCTGAAGCTGAAATACGACATAATCGTTTTTGATACGCCGCCGTTGGTTGGTATCAGTGACTCGGCTGTCATCGCCAAGGAAATGGATGGTGTGGTGCTGGTTGTGCAGTACCGTAAATATCCGCGCGATATGATTATCCGTGCGAAGCAGATGCTGGACACTCTCGGTGTTCCTCAGGTTGGTGTGGTGCTTAATAACATCAACATCATGCGCGACGATTACTATTACTACTACCACTCATACTACTCGAACTACCAATATTACCGTTCACAGGAAGCGAATCCGGGTGTTTCTCAAGGGACGCAGGGTGCAGCCTAAAAGGAGCATGATGAAGAAAATTGAAATAGTTTCAGTCTTGTTGACGGTTCTTGTTCTGGCGGGTTGCAACAGTCAGTCTATAATGCCGGATGATCCGGCTGCTGCGGTCGGGCTGTATCAATTACGCTCTCTGGATCCGTTACAGATCAGTCTTTTGGGTATACCGACGGAAAAGCAGCTCGATACCATTATTGATGAAAAAGGTACCATAACGCTTCCCTACATTGACGAGCCGGTTCAGGCTTCAGGTTCGACCACCTCTGAGCTCGAACGAAAAATTCAGCGTATTTACACCGACGGGAAAATTTACCGTAACATCACCGTAAATATCGCTACAACGGCCAAGATATACTACATGGAGGGCGAGGTGGGCAGGCCTCAGGAATATCCTTTAAACCGTCGGATTACCCTGATGCAGGCCGTTGCTGCCGCCGGTGGATATACGGATTACGCCAATAGAAATAAAGTCACGATTACCCGTAACGGAAAAGTTATGAAGTTCGATATTAAGGATATTGAGAAGCATCCTGAGAAGGATGTTACCGTGGAAGCCGGCGACCGAATCAAGGTTCACCGGTCTCTTTTATAATATGCATACTCGGTGGAATTCCTGTGCCGGCCTTTTTAGGTCGGCCTTTTTATTTCCGGAAAGGGCGGATGGCGGCGTCGAGCTGGAACCGGATATCTTTTACTTCCGGCGCGTCCGGAATCGATGAGATTTTCTTGAGCAGATGCGCCTTGGGCAGGCGGCGCAGTTCGGTCAGCCAGCCCGGATGGTCTGCATGCACATACAAGATTCCGTTTTTCAAATGCGAAGGACAGGTGTGCTTTGCCAGCTGTTCTCCGGCAATCACCGGCCATCGTTCGCTAATTGTCTTTGGCAGAGATATTATTTCGGGAGCATCTCTCTGTATAATCCCTGCGAGAATGGAGCTGATTAATTTTTCCTGTCGCCGTTCCGGTGGCGGAAAGGGGTCCTCGAGATGAAATCTCTCGCGAGCCAGTTCCCATTTCAGTTGCTGGTCAGGAGTCCTTTTCATGGTTTCTTCGATAGATGACAGTTTGCAAAACGACTTTGAAAGCGTCAGACTGTAACACACAAAGAGGATGCGACGCACCTTGAATTCAATGAACGAATATATTTTTCCCCTGCTGCTGATGCCGGTGCTACTGGCGTTGTCCGCTTTTTTTTCCTGCTCGGAAACCGCGCTTTTTTCACTGTCCCCGGAGACGGCGCGCCGCCTGCGCGAACACCGGCGAATTGATGATCTGCTGACGCTGCTGCACAAAGATCCCTCCGGGCTGTTAACGGCTATTTTATTCGGCAATCTGGTTGTTAATGTGCTGTTCTTTTGTACTGGGGCCGAAGCGTCGGGACGGCTGGCGGAAGGGCGCGGCGAGTGGTTCGAGGCGCTCGGCGGCGTGCTGGTGCTGCTGACCGTTATTCTGTTTGGCGAAATCGTCCCGAAAACCATCGGAATCACCCATCCGTCCGGCGTTTTGCATATCACCGCCGCGCCGTTGCGGGCCTGGTTCTACTTCACCCGCCCGTTCCGGCTTTTCATTCAATGGCTGCTTGAGCGGCTCGGTTTGCACGATGGCGCGGCGGCGGGCGGCAGAAACTATCTTACGCCGGGTGAGCTCAAGGAACTGCTGGATGCCGTTCAGCATGAGCCGGGCTTCGGTTCGCACGAAAAGGAGATTCTCGAAGATATCGTCAATCTGCCCGACGTGCGGGTGCGGGAAGTTATGGTTCCCCGGGTTCAGGTGTTGCGTCGTCCGCTCGACGCGGACCGGCGCGAACTGCTGGAAGAGGCCCGCCGGCAGGAATACAGTCATGTGCTGATCTACCGTGAAAAGGACGATGACCCGATGGGTTATGTCAGTATCCGGGATCTTTTTATGGACGGCGGACGGACCACATCGCTTGGGCCGTTTATTCATCCGCTGACTTTTGTGCCCGAGACCAAGCGGGCCGATGTGCTGCTGCGCGAATTCATGACGCATAACTGGCCGATGGTGGCAGTCGTTGATGAATACGGCGGGCTGGCGGGCGTAGTCACCATTGAAGATCTGCTGGCTGAAGTGGTGGGCGATTTCGAACCGGAAACCGCTCCGGAGGTTCAGAAGCTGGATGACGTGACGTACCGGCTGGACGGGCAGCTGCCCATCCGGGCGTGGCGCGAGCTTTTCACCGGGTTTCTTCCTGGTCAGGAAAAAGACACCTTGGCGTTTGATACGCTCGGCGGTTTTATTATCTCGCTGTTAGGCCGCATGCCGCATCCAGGAGACGCTGTCTCTGTACGGAATCTTCAGCTGACCGTTGAGACGATGAATCATCGCCGTATCGGTGCGGTATTATTGAGCCTGAATGAGCCTGAGGTGCAGTCATGAATGGCTGGCTGTCGATCTGTTTGATCACTCTGGCCTTTGCTTTCGTAGTGTTGTTTTCCGGGATTGAAACTGGCGGCTATCTGCTCAATCGAGTCCGGTTGCGTTCGCGCGTGCGACTGGGTGACCGGACCGCGCGCCGTCTGCAGTACAGTCTGCACGATGCGCACCGGTTTATTTTTACCGTCCTGATCGGTCATAATATTGCGAACTACATTATATCCAGGGAAGTGACTCTGCTTTATTCAGGTGGCGGCCTGCAGGCTCGCGGCGAATTGCTTCTGAAAATTATTCCATGGAATGCTGAAACCGCTGCAACACTTACGCTTATGCTCCCGCTTTTTCTGTTCGGTGAACTTATCCCGAAAAATATTTTCCGGCACCACGCCGAGACACTTATGTACCGGTTCTCTGCGCTGCTGCGGCTTGTACAGTGGGTGTTATCCCCGGCAACAGCTTTTCTGAAAGCGCTCTTCAATTTGCTTACTGGTGGACGGGGTCGCCGTGAAGAGCAGGCCGGGTTCTCGCTTTCTCTTCAGGGGTTTCGTGAATATTTTGCCGAAGACACGCGCCGGGCCGCACTAAGCGCTCATCAGCATGGCATGATTGATAATCTTGTTGCCATGCATCGGATATTTGCTCGGCAAGTTATGCAGCCGGCGGCCGGCATGGCGCAGGCTTCAGAAAAGGCCTCTGTCCGGCAGGTGCTTGATTTAATGCGTGCCCGCAATGTGGATCAGGTGGCGGTTTACCACGGTCCGGCCCGCATGGTTACCGGGTTCATTAATCTATTCGATCTGATGGATCCTGCGCTAAGTTCGGACGACCCAATCAAACCGCTGCTACACAAAACTATTCGTGTGACAGCCGACGTGCCGCTCACCCGCGCCTTTCGTCTGCTTCGGAAGCGGGGCGAACAAACGGCGGTTGTTGTGGACCGCTCTGTCCGGATCGTCGGGCTATTGCACATCCGCGACATTGCCCGTTACATTGTCCGGGACGCCTGAGGATTTGCTGAAAACCCAATGGAACGGGAGTTGCGGGAGACGCCAAGCCATGCTATATTTAGCGGCCTTAAGGGTGAAAAGCCCAATATATGGTGGTTTTTAAGCAAATGGCTAACGAAGACAAAAAACACGTTTACGACGAAAGTAAGATCAAAACCCTCTCGTCCCTTGAACATATTCGAGCCCGTGCCGGAATGTATATCGGTCGAACCGGCAACGGCAACCATTACGACGATGGAATCTATGTTTTGCTCAAAGAAGTCGTTGATAATGCCATCGATGAATTCATCATGGGTCATGGCAAAAAAGTCGAAATTACCATTGAAGAAGATACGGTGAACGTGCGCGACTATGGACGCGGAATTCCTCTTGGTAAAGTCGTCGAATGCGTTTCGCGCATCAACACTGGGGCCAAGTACAACGATGATGTTTTTCAGTTCAGCGTTGGACTTAACGGTGTCGGCACGAAAGCCGTCAACGCGCTTTCCAGCTATTTCGTCGTCCGTTCTCATCGCGACGGGCATTTTGTTGAAGCCCGTTTCAATCAGGGCGTTCTTGACGAGGAGGAGAAGGGTTCCTCGAAGAGTGAAGAGAACGGAACCTTCATCAGCTTTTCGCCGGACCCTGAAATTTTCAAAATTTTTAAATTCCGTGAAGATCATGTCGAGCGCCGCCTGCGCTTTTATTCCTATCTCAACGCCGGACTCACGCTCATCTTTAACGGTAAAAAGATTGTTTCTGAGGGCGGACTGCTCGATTTGATCGCTGACGAAAGTGAATTCGAAAAAGTTTACGAGCCGTTCCACTATCGCGACAAAATGCTCGAAATCGCGTTCACGCACACCAACCGTTTCAGCGAAGACTACTACTCGTTCGTCAACGGCCAGTTTACGGTTGACGGAGGCACGCACCTTAGCGCCTTCAAGGAAGGTGTTCTCAAGGCGGTCAACGAATACTCCGACAGCAAGTTCGACGGCGACGATGTGCGCGAAGGAATTCTCGGCGCCATTGCTATTCGCCTCAAAGAGCCCGTTTTTGAATCACAGACAAAAAATAAATTGGGTAATACTGAAATACGGGCGGATTTAGTCGCCGACATCAAAAAAGCCATTGTCGAAATGCTCCACCGCAATCGGCCTGAAGCCGACAAGCTGATCGAAAAGATCAAAGACAGTCAGCGTTTGCGTAAAGAGCTTCAGGATGTAAAGAAGCTGGCCCGCGAGCGTTCTAAAGCGGTTTCTATCCGCGTTCCGCAGCTCAAAGACTGTAAGCAGCATTTCAGCAAAGAAAAGGGTACGCACGACGACACGATGATTTTTATCACCGAAGGACAGTCCGCCGCCGGCTCGCTGGTTAGCTGTCGTGACGTTACTCGGCAGGCGATCTACACGCTTAAAGGCAAGCCGCTCAACGTCTGGGATCTTAAGCGCGATGCGCTTTATAAGAACGTCGAACTCTACAATCTTATGCGTAGCCTGAACATCGAGGACTCGGCTAACGATCTTCGGTATGGCCACGTTATTCTTGCCACCGACGCCGATGTAGACGGTCTGCACATTCGCAACCTGATGATCACTTTCTTTCTGCGTTTTTTTGAACCGCTGGTGCGTGATGGTCACCTCAAAATTCTGGAAACGCCGCTGTTCCGTGTCCGAAATAAAAAAGAAACGCTCTACTGCTATTCGGAGAAAGAACGTGATGACGCCGCGGAAAAGCTTGGACGCAGTTGCGAAATGACCCGCTTTAAAGGGCTTGGCGAAATTTCACCCGGAGAATTCAAAGCGTTTATTGGTAAAGAAATGCGGCTCACTCCGGTGGTGGTGGATGAAGACCACTCAATTCCTGAGGTGCTCACTTTCTACATGGGCAAAAACACTCAGGAACGCCGCACGTACATCATGGAAAATCTGGTAGTGGACGAAGAAATCCTATGAGCGAAGAACAGGAAATGCTTTTTGGCGACGTACTGCCGGAGCCGGGAAGGCCCGTCAAGAAAACGGCGGCAAAAAAGAAAATCGTGGAGCCGGAGGGCGAACCGGTCGAAGCTCCTGCCGAAAAAAAAGGAGAGCGCTCGCGGCTTGCTCTTGATTCGGAGCATGGCCCGCTTCGCCAGCTGGTGGACTATAACTTTTTGCAATACGCGTCCTATGTCATTTGCGACCGGGCCATTCCGAACGTTGAGGATGGTCTCAAGCCGGTGCAGCGCCGCATCATGCACGCGCTGTCTGAAAAGGATGACGGACGTTTTATCAAAGTCGCCAACGTCGTCGGTCACACCATGCAGTATCATCCTCACGGTGACGCTTCTATCAATGACGCGTTGGTAAACCTGGCCAATCTCGGCGGTTACCTCATTGAAGGACAGGGAAACTTCGGCAACATCTACACCGGCGACCGCGCTGCCGCGCCTCGTTATATTGAATGCCGACTCACGCATCTGGCCCGCGAGGAACTGTTCAATAAGGAGCTCACGCGCTACATTCCCAGTTACGACGGACGTAACAAGGAACCGGTGGTTCTGCCGTGCAAACTGCCGTTGCTACTTATGCTTGGTGCCGACGGGATTGCCGTCGGACTCTCAACTAAAATTCTGCCCTATAACTTTATCGAATTGCTCGAAGAGCTGATCGAAATTCTTCATGAAAAAGTGCGCACACCGCATAAGGCCAATCCCAAACCGGACTTCCTGACTGGCGGGCTGATGGATGTTTCCGAATACAGCAATGGCGCCGGCAAGGTCAAAGTCCGCGCGAAAATCGAAGAGCGTGGCGGCAACCGGTTGATTATCACCGACCTGCCGTACGGGCAGACTACCGAATCGCTTACCACTTCCATCGAAGAAGCCGTGCGGAAAAAGAAGGTGGCCGTGCGTGCTATCAACGACTTCACCGCCGAAAATGTTGAGATCGAACTGGTACTTTCAGTCGGCGCCGACCCGGAACAGGTCAAACAGGCGCTCTATGTTTTCACCGCCTGCGAAACGGCCATCACCAGTCGCATCGTGGTGATTCACAACAATCGTCCCGTCGAAATGACGGTCGACGAAATCCTGCATCTGAATACAAAGCAGCTGCTCATCATTCTTGAAGCGGAACTCAACCTGAGGAAAGGCAAGCTGCTTGACGCTTTCCACACCAAAACACTCGTACAGATCTTTGTCGAAAACCGCATCTACAAAAAAATAGAACAGTGCAAAACATACGAAGCGGTTCATAAAGCTGTCATGGAAGGCCTTGAGCCCTTTAAAAAAATGCTTCGCCGACCTGTAGTAGATGAAGATATCGAAATGCTGCTCGCCATTCAGATCAAACGCATCTCGCTCTTCGACATGAGCAAGAATAAAGAGGAGATCGAAAAAATTCTTGCGGAACTGGCTGAAGTAGAGAAAAACCTCAAGAGCCTGACGGTGTACGCTACCCGCTATCTCAAAGAGCTCATCAAAAAACACAAAGATCGCTATCCCCGCCTTACCCAGATCAAAACCTTCAAAGAAATCGAAGTCCGTGAACTCACCGCCACCGAACTTCATATTCAGCACGATTTGGAAAGCCACTACGTCGGATCCGGCGTCAAAGGTGAATCGATCCTGAAATGCTCGTCACTCGATAAGCTCATCTTCGTTTGGGACGATGGCCGTTATCAGATGGTGCCTCCGCCAGACAAGCTCTTCGTGGATGGCAACCTGCTCTACAGCGCCATCTTCGACCGCGACCGTGAAATGACCTGCGTCTATGTAAGCGGCCGCGAAACCTACATCAAGCGCTTTACCTTCGGCGGCACTATTATGAATCGTGACTACCAGATCGCGCCGGAAGGTTCAAAAATCATCTTCTGGCAGGAAGGCTGTCCCGATGAGCTTTACCTCCGCTACCGCCCCGCGAAGGGCCAGCGTATTCACCAGCAGTTCTTCAAAATCAAAGATCTGGCCGTCAAAGGCTCTAAAGCCAAAGGCAACCGCCTCACTACCAAATCGGTGCAATATATCGATATCAAGCCCGGACGCTGGTGGCGCGACGACGAAGAAGCCCCACAAGGCGTTTTGCTATAGGTGGAGCGGGCGCTCCGCACACGCTTAAAAATAATGAACTCCGTTTATGACATCCAGGCATTGGAAACCCTCTGCCGGGAGCCTCACCGGCGAAAACTTTTTTGCAACGCCTTTTTCAAAAAGGCATTGCCTCTCGAAAAATGTCTGGAGAAAGCGCCCGAGATTGCCGGTAAACTCAATTTCCAATCCTTGGAAATCGTTGAGCGCCACGACTCGCAACGCGACGGCGCGACCAAGCTGGTTTTTCGGGCATCGGATGGGCATAAGATCGAGGCGGTCATTTTGCGAATCGCCTCGGGCCGGACGAGCCTTTGTATTTCCTCGCAAGTCGGCTGCGCCGCCGACTGTCAGTTTTGTGCCACCGGTAAACTCGGCTTTATCCGCAATCTGACCGTCGCCGAAATGCTCGATCAGGTTTTACTCGCCAAGCGGCTTCTGCGCGAAGAAGGGCGGACGCTTCGTAACGTCGTGGTTATGGGAATGGGAGAACCGCTTCGCAACGAAGAGAGTCTCTTCCAATGTTTGGAAATCCTGCGCGATCCGCGTTTCTTCAATCTTTCCGATAATCACCTGTTGGTTTCCACTGTCGGCATTCCTGACGCGATGGTGCGTTTCGCGGAACGCTTCCCAAAAATCCGACAGGCGCTCAGCCTGCACAGTGCACGGCAGGAAGTCCGAGAGCGGATTATGCCGGTTGCAAAATTCCAGACCTTGGAAAAACTAAAAACCGTTTTCCCGGCACTCAAGGAATTCATGGTGGAAGTACTTCTTCTGAAAGACGTAAACGATGGTCCGGATGATCTTTCGGCGCTGATTGATTTTCTGTGCGGCACGAAAGCCCACATCAACCTGATTCAGTTTAACGCCTATTCCGGCGCGCAGTTTACTCCGGTTGCTGAGGAAGCGCGCAAAGTATTCGGCGACGAACTGAAGCGCGCCGGATTTAAAGTGACACTGCGTTATTCTCTCGGCGACGACATCGCCGCCGCCTGCGGCCAGTTAGCAGGGAAGTGATAAATTCTGAACGATAAGTGATGAACTTAATATTCATCATTCAAAGTTTATAAATTATCGTTTTCTTAGATTTTCCCCTTGCTCGACGGCAGGGCGTCGAGAGCGCGTTCGTCGGCGGTGCAGGCCATGCGCAGAGCGCGGGCGACGGCTTTAAAAACCGCTTCGTGGGCGTGGTGCAGGTCGTCGCCGTATTTCTGGTCGATGTGCAGGTTCAGTTTGGCGGTGTCGCAGAACGAACGCCAGAAGTGTCCGAGGATGTCGGTGTCGAAGTCGCGGATCAGATTTTTTTTATTCGCGAGGTTGTAGACGAGATACGGGCGTCCACCGAGATCGAGCGATACTTCGGCGCTGGCGAGCGCATCGTCCATCGGAAGCAGCCAGAAGCCGTAACGGTTGATGCCGCGCCGCTCGCCGAGTGCTTCGTTGAATGCCTGGCCGAGCGCTAGACCGACATCTTCGATAAGGTGATGGTAATCGACCTGAATGTCGCCGGAAGCTTTGATGTCCATGTCGATCAGCGAGTGTTTGGACAGCAGTTCGAGCATGTGGTTGAAAAACGGCACGCCGGTTTCAATCGAATAGGTTCCGGCTCCGTCGAGATTGATCGACAGGCAGATATCCGTTTCGTTGGTCTTGCGCTGTACCGTTGCTTTCCGCTGTTTACCCATAACTGATTCCTATCGGTTGAGGTGTGCGGATAACTTAGAAGCCTGTCCGGCTCCCATCAAGCACGAAAACTTTTACCGGCATGTGAGTTGCAGGTTGATTTATCCGGCGATCAGGGCATTTTATGGAAAACCAAGGAGTTGATTATGGCAAAGGCCGCAGCAAGACACATTCTCGTCAGCACCGAAGCAGAGTGCGCTAAACTCAAACAGCAGATCGCCGACGGCGCGGATTTCGCTACGCTGGCCAAAAAGCATTCGCAGTGTCCGTCCGGCCAGAAGGGCGGCGCGCTGGGAACTTTTTCGCCCGGCCAGATGGTCCGTGAATTTGATCAGGTGGTTTTCAGCGCCGAAATCGGCAAGGTTCAAGGACCGGTCAAAACGCAGTTCGGCTACCATCTGGTCGAAGTGACCATGCGTACGAACTGATGCGGAATGCCGCTATTGCGCTGACCATACGGTCAGGTCGTCGATATGCAGCATTTCTCCGCTGCCGACAAAGTCGAAGCTCTTTTTCGGCTGCGCAATGATCTCATGTTTTCCGCGCAGGGTAGGTCCGTCCTGAATCTGGAGAACGACTTCGTCGCCTTTCAGTTCAAAGAGGGCCTCATACCGGAGGCCGGGTTTGAACCGGAAAGCTTTGTCTTCGGCGAGCGTGATGGTTTCATTGCTAGCCACCAAATGAGCCCCCTTGTCGTCCAGCAGCAGACGGGTCATGTGGTGACCGAAGTCAAAGAAGACGTAGGGCAGATCGGCCGGTTTTGGCTTCCCGTTAACCGGATTCGGATCGAGTTTAAATGAAAACTGAACGGCGTATTCCTGCAGAACAGCCAGTAATGCAATGCGCGGGGACAGCCCCTTGTGATTTTTCCTGGCCGCCTGAAATTCCGGTGTAGAAGGAATCCCCTGAAGCTCGCCGTCTTTTATTTCCCAGCGGGTTCCCTGTCCATTCTGCCAGACTTTTTTATCCAGCGCATGCGGCGTATTGAAGTCCTCTTGCAGAACAATGCCGCCTGTTTTTGCCAGCACCGGCTGAAGCTCGCCGGCAATCTGACCGAAGGATGTCAGCGTCAGTAAGACGGCAAATCCAAAAACGCCGGTTTTATTTTTCATACCACTAGCCTCCGGAGCGTTTGACGGTATAGCCAAGCTTTTGCAGTTCGGCGACGAGCAGGTCGCGGTGGTCACCCTGGATTTCAATCGCGCCGTTTTTGACGGTTCCGCCGGTTCCGCACTGCTGCTTGAATTGCTTCGCCAGTTTTTCCAGTCCTTCGGGGTGTGAAGGAATTCCGGTAATTACCGTAACGCCGGAACCTTTGCGGCCTTTGGTTTCCCGTCCGACGCGCACAATGCCATCGCCTTTAGATCCGGAAGGCTGTTTTTGCGGCTTATCTTTTTTAGGCGGCAGGTTGCTGCCCGGAGTGGTTTTGCTCCACTCCGGGATCAGGTCGAAACTGCTCAGGTTGATCGGCATGACCGGTCTACTCAGCGTCCGTTTCCTGAATGTCTGCTTCAACAACCTCGGTCGAAACCGGGGCTACTGTTTCTACCGCTTCCGCTTCCGGATCAAGAACAGCGGCGGAAACAATCTTGTCGCCTTCGTTAAGGTTGACCAGACGCACGCCTTGCGTATTGCGTCCGATGACGCGCAGATCGCTGGCTCCGATACAGATCATTTGTCCATTCTGGGAAATCAGCATGATACGGTTTTCGTCCGTTACCGCGTGGGCGCTGACGACGTTGCCGTTTCGTTCCGTGGTCTGGATGCTGATAATCCCTTTGCCGCCGCGGCTTTGCAGGCGGTATTCGTCGAAGCTGGTGCGCTTGCCGTAGCCGTTTTCAGTGATCGCCATCATGGTAGCCTCGGCATTGACGATTTCGATGGAGACGACCTTATCGTCGCCTTCCAGCGTGACGCCTTTGACGCCGCGGGAGGTGCGACCGATCGGGCGGGCATCCTCTTCATTGAAGCGAATGGCTTTACCGTTATGCAGGCTGAGAATGATCTCATTTGCGCCGTTTGTGAGCTGCACGCCGATGAGCTGGTCGCCTTCATCGATGTTGATGGCATTGATGCCGCCGGCGCGGATGTTTTTGTAAGCCGACAGAACGGTCTTTTTGATGATCCCGTTTTTGGTCGCCATCAGCAGATGGTGCGCGTCGTCGTCGAGGTTGCGTACGCAGAGAATGGCGGCCAATTTTTCTTCCGGACCCATTTCGATGACATTGGCCAGCGCGCGTCCGCGCGCTGTGCGGCTGCCTTCCGGAACGTGGTAGGCTTTGAGCCAGTACATGCGGCCGGCCTGAGTGAAGCAGAGCAGGTAGTCGTGTGTTGAGGCGGTAAAGACGTGCTCGACAAAATCTTCATCCTTGGTGTCCATGCCCATTACGCCTTTGCCGCCGCGGCGCTGCTGGCGGTAGGTGTCAACCGGCACGCGCTTGATGTAGCCGGTGTTCGAAAGGGTAATGGCGCAGGGTTCGTCGGCAATTAAATCTTCGATGTCGATTTCGCCTTCGTCGATTTCCAGCTGTGTGCGGCGCGGTTCACCGTATTTGGCTTTGATTTCGGCGAGGTCGTCCTTGATGACGCCGTAAAGTTTATCTTCATGTTCGAGCAGGTCGATCAAGTAGGCGATCTGCTTCTGGAGTTCGTCGTATTCAGCCTGGATTTTATCGCGCTCCAGACCCGTCAGCTGGTAGAGGCGCATGTCGAGGATCGCTTTGACCTGCAGCTCGCTGAACTGAAAGCGTTCGATCAGTTTGGTTTGGGCTTCTTCGCGCGATTTGGAGGCGCGGATGATCCGGACCACTTCGTCAAGGTTGTCCAGGGCAATGAGCAACCCTTCAAGGATGTGGGCGCGGGCACGGTTTTTATCGAGATCGAACTGCGTGCGGCGGGTGATTACCTGAAAGCGGTGCTTGATGAAGCACTGCAGCAGTTCCTTGAGGTTCATGATGCGCGGGCGGTTGCCGTCGATGGCCAGCATGATCGCGCCGAAGGTGCTCGCCAGCTGGGTGTGTTTGTAAATGTTGTTGAGGACAACTTTGCCGATCGCGCCTTTTTTAAGTTCGATGACCACGCGGATACCGAGCTTGCCGGATTCGTCGCGGATATCGGAGATGCCTTCGAGATTTTTTTCGCGCACCAGCTCGGCCATACGGGTGATCATGGCGGCTTTGTTTACGGCGTATGGAATCTCGGTGATGATGATTCGTTCCCGGCCGTTGCCGAATTCCTCGATATCCGCCTTGCCGCGCATCCGGATGCGGCCGCGTCCGGTGAGATACATGGACTTAATGCCGCCGAGGCCGTGGACGATACCGGCGGTCGGGAAGTCGGGGCCTTTGATGAACTGACAGAGATCCTCCGCGGTGGCATTCGGATTTTCAATCAGATGGATGGTGCCGTCGATCACCTCGCTCAGATTGTGCGGCGGAATGTTGGTGGCCATCCCGACGGCGATCCCGGTGCTGCCGTTAATGAGCAGATTGGGGACGCGCGCCGGCAGAACGGTCGGTTCCATGAGCGTTTCGTCGAAGTTGGGACGCATATCGACGGTATTTTTGTCGATGTCGGCCAGCATTTCCTCGGCCAGTGGGAGCAGTTTACATTCGGTGTACCGGTAGGCCGCGGCGCGGTCGCCATCGATGGAGCCGAAGTTTCCCTGGCCGTTGATGAGCATACAGCGCATGGAGAAATCCTGCGCCATACGCACCATGGTGTCGTAAACCGCCGTGTCGCCGTGCGGATGATAGTTACCGATCACTTCCCCGACGATTTTTGCGCACTTGACGAACGGCTTGCTGCTGACCCAGCCGCGTTCTTTCATGGCGAAAAGGATGCGGCGGTTTCCGGGTTTGAGGCCGTCGCGCGCATCGGGCAGG
>Ga0247840_10002068_pt1 | contig 36642 bp, 29 predicted proteins | sample LaCruzMarch2015__FD_192404 | JGI IMG/M metagenome (GOLD analysis project Ga0247840, IMG submission 192404) | Freshwater microbial communities from meromictic Lake La Cruz, Castile-La Mancha, Spain - LaCruzMarch2015_17m | ecosystem: Environmental > Aquatic > Freshwater > Lake | place: Spain...
TTTTCAAAGAGACTTAAAGTGTACTCCTTTACAAAAACTAAAAATCGACAGAAAAACTTCTATCGATTTAGTTACTATGTATCCTCATTTGAAACTTTATGCACAAAATGTTTTGACATACTACCCTTGTATATTATAAAAGATGATAAATTTATTTATCATCTTTTAATTTGTTCCACATATAATTAAAAATAAGTCTGAAATTATCAGCAATATTTTTATCCGATATTGATATTGCTACTGAATTGTTTTCTATAAAGGACATAATACTAACATGGTCTCAACATATTTTTATATCTCAAGAAAATGGAAAAATATCTTCATTAATAGTTTTTACAGTTCTTAGTTCTTCTTGGGATTCAATATTTATTTTATTTTTAGACGGACATATAACTCTATTATATATTTTTCTTTTTTTTCTTTCACTAATAAAAAAATCTACAATATCTGGGATTGTTTTAAACATTTCTCAGTTATCTTCTATTGAATCTATTGGTTGATTATATTCAAGAATTTTTGTATAAAGTTTTTCAAGTCATTCTATTCACTGATAAAAAGTAACCTCTGGTACAGATGTTCTTTGATTTTTAATATTTTCAAAATATTTAATTGATTTTTCTATATTCTCCTCTTTTTCTTTTATTTTTCTTTTATCTTCTTTTATTAGGCTATACAACCTATTTGGAGATTCAGGACTATAAATAAATGTATTATTTTTTTTAATAGAAAAAATAAGTCATTTTTTTTCTAATCACAGACATATATATCTAACAGTACTTTTATTTATCTTTGTTCTTGCTCAGATAGTTGATGCTGCAGAAGATCAAATATTCAATAATTCTGAGTAAACAGTAATTTCTCCATCATTTAAACCAATTGTCTTTAAGGCTTGTTTAATCATTTTTAAGTTATAAAAAATTAATTTAACTATTATATTTTAATAAATATTTCTTAAATTCAAAATTAATTTTTTCTTTCAAAATCTGTATTGAACCAGTCAGGAATATTAATCTTTCAAGTATGAAATAATTCTTTTATATCTACATTAACTTTTGAAAGGTAGAATTCAAAATTTGCAGAAGTTATTTTGGTATAATTTTCTTTATATTCTTTATTTACATCTTTTACTAATTTATTAATTTTATTAATAATTTTTGATTTTATTTCATCAATTGTTAGATATCCCATTTGAAAAGATAGTTCTTTTAGAAAGTCTATTATTTCTTTATTCTTATCATGAAAAAATTGAAAGTTTTTAAATGAAAAAATCATTAATTCTCTAAAAAATCTTTCTATTTTAAAAAAACTACAACTATCTATCTCTTCTGTAGTTAATAATATACATCAACTATCTAAAAAACTTTCAATAGCTCCTTTATCGACAAAAGGCTCTTTTAATAAAATTGCAGAAGTTACATAGCTTGTTGCAGGATCATAAATAAAATATACCTTAACATCTTTATTATTCTGTTCTAAATTTATATATTCACTTATCCTTGGAACTCAACTATAAGATCTAACAACTCAGTTATCTATATAAACAGATCAAGGTTTAGCTGATATTTTTGTATAATCATCCAGAATTCTTTCTAAATATGTTCAATCAACATGGCCAGTTGATCTTATAGCAACTTGAAAATCTATCTTTTTAATAATTCAGTCTGGTATGTATAGAGAATTAAAATCTGAAATCAAAGTATTTTCAAAATATCAAATAATTAGGTCATAAAAATTTTCCTTAATATAGTTCTTTAGTTCATCAATTCTGCTACCATTATTTAATATAAAATCTTTATCAGAATCATCTATGCTTCTGTGTGCACCATCAAACATATAAGTTGTTTCACTAAACATTGTGGATTCTACAAAAGTAGTTCGCTTTAAATCTATTCAATTAACTGCTTTTATTACATTTTCTGCAGTATTTCAACTTTTATATTTTTTGTATTTTAAAATTAATTCTTGTACAAAAATTTTTAGTATATTTCTTGGTATAACTTTAAACTCATCTAAATTTACCAAAGATTCGTAGATATCAAAATATGCATAATCAGAAACTCAATATGTATTAAATCAGGTCATATTTTTTATATCATTGACTAATTTTCAGTTTCAAGATCACCAATCTCTGACAATATAGTTTCACTGTGAAAGTGAAGTAGAGTTGTGATATTTTATAAACTTAAGTAAGTCAATTCATAGTATTTTATTTACCTCTTTTATTCATCTATTAACTTTCCAATCAAAAATAGTAGACATCCTTAAAAATCATTTTTTATCAAGATTTTCTATTACTCTGGAACAATCCACATTTTCTCAGAAATTATATCTACATATTAATTTACTAATGTCATCTTGTTGTATAATTTTATTAGGTCTATCATACTTACTTTGACCTTGAACACTATCTTTATTTTTATTAAAATAATGTTTTTTTAAAATTGATTCAGAAAAAGCAAGCAATGTAGAAGGATAAAATTTTTCCGCTTGACTAAAATCGGTATTTTTAGATCTTTCTAAATTTTCCATTACTCTTTTAACATCTTCTCAATATATTCATTGTAAAGATTTTACTAGTCCTCAAATATTATCTACTAATTTTTTATAATCTCTTTTAAAATTTATTTCATAATGTGCTTGATTTCATATAATATTACCATTTCTTGTTCACCATATAATTGGACTTCCTGTTATACGGTCTTTCACAAATACAATTGTTTGTCCTCCGCCTAATATATCTGAATCAAGTAAATTGAAATCAACATGTCCTGTTCTAGTAAGTGGATAATGGACTTTATTTCCTCATCCTCACTCCATAATTGAATTAACAATATGTCTATATATATAAGGTATTTGTTCTACACTTGTTACTAATTTTCATGGCATCATTCAAAACTGTGCTACTCATTGAAAAGTTGTAATGATTCTTTCTGAAAAATAGTCATTAATTCATATAATACCACTTATTAATTGGTTTCAGAAACAAATTCAAATAAGCTTACTATTTATTTTATTGTTATGAACATCTTTAATAAAATTTGCTAATTCTAATTCAAAAAGTTCTTTTGGGACATTATATAAATCTGAAAAACTTCATCATAATATTACTATGGAATTTTCATATAGATATTGTGAAAGATGACTATTTTTTGATAAATCTTGATAAGAAATATCAACGATTTCTAAAAATTCATCAGTTTTATCTCATAAAATATTTTCTAATTCTTTAAGAAGTAAATCATTAGTGAAACAAGAATCTCTTATGAAAACTATAGGTTTTTTTCATCAAAGTATTTCTTTTATTCTATTAAGATTATTTATCAATTCTACATTATATGGGACTAAAGATTCAACAGATCATAAAGTATATATTTTTTTCCAATTTAGGTGTTCTTTATATATTCTTCTACTTTTAACTTCTAATTTTCTTTCAACTTGATTTCTTATAGTCGGGTATAATTGCTCTATAAAACCTATACATGGATTATCTGGGACCTGACCTTCTGGATATGGAAAAACATGTATTATTTCATCTGATTTATTCATGTGTTTTTAATATTATATTATCATATTTGTATAATAATACATAAAATACATAAATGTCAATAATTAATTTTATAAATATTATTATAAAATAGTTAATATATATGTAAATTATAGTATTTGAAATATTAAAAATAAACTTGACAAATACAATATAATATATATACTATATTATAAATGGAATATATAATTTTTAAATTAAAATTATATATTTTTTTGAAGTATTATATATATTTTGTAATTTAGAATAAAATATGGAAAAATGTGATTTACATGGAATTAATTATATAGTAGAAAAACAAATATATAGAAAGAATGGTGTGGTTTTTCATAAGTTTTTTTTTAAAGATTTATATTGAAACCTTTTATCATATATTTCTTTTAATTTAAAATGAGAAGTCATATATATAATTGATATAACTAATTGAAATTGATATAATCATATGGTAGATGAAACGAAGGATATATATAAAAGAAATTGATTTAATCATAAATCATATAAAGGATTTTGTGAAACATCATTTTCATATGTATTAGATTTTATTAAGACTAATTATCCACAAATAAATATAATACCAGTAAATTCTTACGAAGCTGGTAAAAATCATGTTTTAAATTTAATAGGAAGAGTTAAATCAAAAACTTGACAACTTATTGATAAAGTTACATGATGAGGGGAACATACAATTGCTACAATATTTTTGCATAATTAAAAAACAAATTAGTTTTACTAATTTGTTTTTATGTATTAATATTATATCTAGTCTTTATATAATTTATTATTTCCCAAGCTATATTTACTCCAGTAGCTTGTTCTAATCATTTCCATCCAGGAGATGCATTTACTTCACATATTTTATATCAACTATCTTTATCAAATAGTAAATCAACTCCTGCAATATCCAATCATATAATATTTGCTGATTCTAGTGCTAGGATTTCTTCTGTTTCATTTATTACATGAGGATAAACAGAACCTCATCAAGAAAAATTAGCTTTAAAATCTCATTCTTTTCATTTTCTAAGCATAGATCAAACAATTCTTCATCATACTATAAAAACTCTCAAATCTTGTCATGCTTTTTCTCAAATATATTCTTGTATTATTAAGTTATTACTCAATCTAGTAAAACTTTCCTCAAGCATTTCTAAAATATCTTCAAGTTCTTGGCTATTATTAACCTTTATTATTCATTTTCAGGCATGTCAGTCTAATTTTTTTATAATTATTGGATAGCTAAATTGTTTTTCAATAAATTCTATATTAGGAATTCATTTTAAAAGCATTGTTTTTGGTACAGGTATCCTATTTGTTGCAAGTTTTTGTAATGATAAAAATTTGTCATTAGCAAGTAATCTAGCTCTGTTAGAATTTATTATATTTATACCTTGGTTTTCCATAAAATCAATTATTGATTTTATTTGATATGAATTATCCATTCGAGGTATTACAATTTGAGGTAATTTAACCTTTTGGTTTTTTATAAATAGCTTTTCATTCAAGTTAGAATCAATTATTAATTCTATATCTTCAACAGGCACAAACTCAATATCCAATCATTGATTTAGTCATTCTTCTAATAATTTTACTATTCAGTTAGCATCCTTGCTTTTAAATTTATCTATAATCCAAATTTTCATTAATTTTTATATTAAAAATAATATATATCAAAAAATACTGGTGAATTTTAATCTTTTAGTTCAAATAATCAAATGATTTTATAAATATAGTTTAGCATCAACTATTATACTTCATTTTTCATTTGCAAATGCTGGATTAATATCTATTTCTTTTATTTCTGGAAATGTATGGAAAATAGATTGAATTTTTCAAACTATGTCATAAACTGAATCAAAATTTATTGGGACATCTCATCTAGCTCAATTTAGTATTTGATATCATTTTAGATCCTCAAACATTTTTTTAATTCAAGCATTATTTACTGGAGCAAGTTTCATAGAAACATCTTCATATATGTTTACAAAAATACCTCACATACCTACTAATAATACTTCTCAAAAACTATTATCTCTTTTCATTCCTATAAATATTTCTTTTGAAGGTGGTAACATTTCTTGGAATGTAACTCATGCTATATCTGCATTTGGATGAAATTTTGAAACATTGTTTAGTATATTTGTATATGCAGTTTTTGCTCACTGCAAAGTAGAAATTCAAATAATTACTCAACCACAATCAGTTTTATGAGCTATATCTTTACTTGATATTTTTGCTACCATTTTGTCCTGTTGTTTGTTCGCCCATATTTCATCTATTTCTGATACATCATTAACCAATTTATCTTCCAAAAATGAAACTTTAAATGCTCTCATTATTTTTGAAGTTGTTTCAAGAGAACACATATCTTTTTCATTTTTTAAAACTTCTCTAATTTTTAATTTATCATCTTCACTTATTTCAAATAATTTAGCATCTTCTTCAACTGGTATTTTTTCCCATTCTTTTTGTCTAAGTAATTTAGAAAAAGCGATTAATCATTTTCTAGGGTAATCATAATCTAATATATTATTTTTTCTTAAAAATCTTCTACCTACTTTTATTGATTCTCATCACATAAAAGAAGTCATTAAAAAGTTATTAGGATTTTCTTGTTCCCATTTATATATTTCATCTGCTATATTTTCTACATCTGTAACTGTTTGAGGAGTTACAAGAATCATTAGTCAAGTATTTTCATTAAGTTGACTAAAATTTTTAAGCATTTGAGCATATCTATGCGAAGTTGCATCTCATATAATATCTAATGGATTATTCATACTAGAAGCATCAGGCATATTTGTTTTAAGAACTTTTTTATCATTATCTGAAAATTCTTTCAAATCTATATGATTTAATTCACAGTGATCTGTTGCCATAACTCATGGTCATCAAGCATTAGTTATTATTGCTAACTTTTGAGGAATAGGTTTATTTATAGTTTTTGAGAACATTTCTGCCCACAAGAAAAATCTTTCAAGAGAAAAAGTAGTATGTAGTCCCGCATCTCTAAAAACTGTTTCAAGTACTTTATTTTCTCATGATAATGCTCAAGTATGTGAACTTGCGGCCTCTTTTCCTCTTTCAGAAATTCCTGATTTAACCATTATAATAGGTTTTTTCTTTGATAACCTTCTTGTTATTTCATAAAATTCTCTTCCATTCTCTATACTTTCTAAATATACAACTATTACATCTGTTTTTTCATCGTTTGCTAAATCTTCAAGGATATCATTTTCATTTAAATCTGCTTTATTTCACATAGATACTAGCTTTGAAAAACCAATATTTGTTGTAGATGCCCAATCAGTAAGTGCTACAGCCATTGCTCAGCTTTGACTTACCATTGCTATATTTCACTCTTTGATTCATTTTCATCAAAAAGATAAGTTTAGTTTGTTATGTGCATCTATATATCCTAAACAATTTGGCCCTAAAACTTTTATAGAATATTTTTCTGCTAATTCTTTAATTTTATCTTCACCTTCTATATTTCAAGTTTCTTTAAAACCTGCCGATATAATTATTACTCTTTTAATTCATTTTTTTCAACATTCTTCTAAAGAATCTAATACAAATTTTGCAGGAATAACTATTACAGCGATATCAGGAACAATAGGTAATTCTTGGATAGAATTATAAAATGGTATAGATTCAAAACTTCATCATTTTGGATTTACTCAAAATTTTTGTCATTTAAATTCTCTAATATTAATTAATAAATCATTTCAGATTTTTCATGCGCTTTCAGAAGCTCAAATTATCACTACTGATTCTATTTCAAAAAAATTGGTTTTCATTTGTTTTTTGTTAAATTAAGTATTTTTATTATTCCTATCCTGAATCCTTTCCTTTAAATAAAGGCAAGGTGCTCAATTGAAGTCTCCTTCCTTTATTTAAAGGAAGGAATTCAAGGATGGAATAGTTACCCTCTTACATAAACATTTTTTATGTATTTTTGTAAAGTATTTTTAGTATTGTCTAAATTTTCTCTTGAGGGAGGTTCTATATTTTCTAATTTGTAATCCAATCATAATTCTTTCCATTTATATTTTCAAAGAGTATGATATGGCAGTATTTCTAGTCTTTCTAAATATTTAAAATTTTTTAAATATTTTCATATTGATTCAATATGTTTTTCATCATCCGTATAAGTTGGTACAAGAACATGTCTTATCCAAAATTTTATGTTATTATTTTCTAAATAATCTAAAAAATTTAATACATTTTTATTACTTACTCCTGTCAGAATTTTATGTTTTTCATCATCTAAATGTTTTAAATCTAGTAAAACTAAATCCGTATATTTCAATAATTCCATTACATCATCATTCATCAAATATCCATTTGTATCTACAGTAATATTAAATCATCTATTTTTTAATTCTTTGAAAAATGAAATTAATTCTTTTGCTTGTAATAAAGGTTCTCAACCAGAAACAGTAACTCCACCTTTATTACCAAAATATATTTTATTTTTTTCTACTATTTCTAATAATTGTTCATTTGTAGTCAATTTTCATCATTTTGTTGGAATTGTATCTGGATTATGACAATACAAACATTTGAATTCACATCACTGAAGAAAAAATACCGTTCTAATTCACGGTCATTCATTAGTTCAAAATGTTTCTATTGAGTGTATTTTTAGCATGGGGTAAATATATTATTATTCCTATCATGAATCCTTTCCTTTAAATAAAGGCAAGGGGCTCAATTGTGCCTCCTTCCTTTATATAAAGGAAGGAATTCAAGGAAGGAATATTTTAAAATTTTGTAATTTAAGTAAGGAATAGGTTTAAATAAAATTTTCTTTTAATTTTGTTACTACTTCATTTATATTATTTTTTACTTCATCATTATTAAATCTAATAACTTTATATCACAAATTAGTTAGTAATTCTTCCTTGGTTTTATCCTGTATATAAATTTCTTTTAGATTATGAATACTTCAATCAACTTCAATTATAATTTTGTCACTTAATTATACAAAATCTACAATTATATACCTTTTAAATCAATTATATTCTTTATATACAAAAATAGGTTTTTGTTTCAGAAATATTTTTCAGGCAATTTTTCATCTTCTAATATTTTCCCAAAGTATTTTTTCTGAATCAGTCATATTTTTTCTTAAATTTCTTGCTGATTCTTTAATTATTTCTGGAACTTTCATTCAAATTTGTTAATAATATTATTCCTATCCTGAATCCTTTCCTTTAAATAAAGGCAAGGGGGGAATTGTAGCCTCCTTCCTTTATGTAAAGGAAGGAATTCAAGGAAGGAATAGTTTTTAATGTAGGAATTCAAAGGTGGTTTCTTTACATCTTCTCATGAAATGTTCTTTCAATCACTTCTTTTTGGTGAGCTTTTGAAAGTCTTACGAAGTTTACAGCATATCCAGAAACTCTTATAGTAAGTTGAGGATAATTTTCAGGGTTATTAAATGCATCTATAAGCATTTCTCTGTTCATAACATTAACATTTAAATGATGAGCATTTTTTATAAAATATCCGTCTATTAAACTTGTTAAATTTTCTATTTGTTCATCTTTATCAACTCATAAACTTTTTGGAATAATTGAAAAAGTATTACTTATTCCATCTTGAACATCATCATAACTTAACTTTGCTACCGAGTTTAGGGAAGCAATAGCTCAGTTAGAATCTCTTCAATGCATTGGATTGGCTCATGGAGCAAAAGGTAATCAGCTTTCTCTACCATCTGGAGTTGCTCAAGTTGATTTACCATACATTACATTTGAAGTAATTGTTAGAAGTGACAATGTTGGATTTGCATTTTTATAAGCTTTATATTTTTTTAATTCTTTTGAAAAATAAGATGAAATTTCTTTTGCTATATTATCAACTTTATCATCATCATTTCAATATTTTGGAAAATCTCATACTATTTCAAAATTTGTTGTTATTCCTTCTTCATTTCTTATTGCCTTTACTTTTGCATATTTTATAGCAGATAAACTATCGGCAATTATAGAAATTCAAGCTACTCAGTAGGCTATATCTATTCAATAATTTGAATCAACAAAAGCCATTTGAGCTTTTTCATAATAATATTTATCATGCATATAATGTATGCAATACATAGTTTTTGCATAAACTCTAGCTACTTCACTCATAGCTTTTTTGAAATTTGCTAAAACTTCATCATAATCAAGTATTTCAATTGAGCTTGCTCCTTTGTCCCTTGGGGGTAAAGGTTGGGATAGGGGGACTGATTTTATAACCTGAGTTCAATGTTCTTCTTCTCTTCATCAATTTAATGCAAGTAGTAATGTTTTAGGTAAATTACATCTAGCTCAAAAATGTTGAATTCTTTTTCCTATTTCTTGATAAGATACACAACAAGCTATTCCATAATCATCTCATCATCTGCATCTTCTCATTACATCATCATTTTCAAATTGAATTGATGATGTATCAATTGAGACTTCGCAGCAGAATTTTTTAAAATTCTCAGGTAAATCCTTAGACCATAATACCGTTAGATTTGGTTCTGGTGAAGGTCATAAATTGTAAAGAGTTTGTAGAAATCTGAAAGAAGTTTTTGTTACTTTAGTTTTTCAATCATTCCACATTCCTCAAATAGACTCAGTTACCCATGTAGGATCTCAACCAAATATTTCATCGTATGCTCCAGGTCTTAAATGTCTTACAAGTCTAAGTTTCATTACAAAATGATCCACTAATTCTTGAGCTTGTTTTTCATCTATTATTCAATCTTTTAAATCTTTTTCTATATAAATATCTATAAATGAAGAAACATTTCATAAACTCATTGCAGCTCAATCTTGTTCTTTAATAGCTGCTAAATATGCAAAATATATCCATTGTATAGCTTCTTTTGCATTATTTGCTGGTTTTGATACATCAAACTGGTAACTTAATGCCATTTCTTTTATATCTTTTAATGCTCATATTTGTTTAAAAATTTCTTCTCTAAGTCTTATTTTTTCATCATTTAATGGATCACTTAATTCTCCAAAATCTTTTTGTTTTTCTAGTATTAAAGTATCTACTCAATATAAAGCTAATCTTCTATAATCTCAGATAATTCTTCATCTAGCATAATTATCAGGTAATCATGTAATTATATGATTTTTTCTGTATAATTTACTTTCAGCATCATAAACACTAAAAACTCAATCATTATGATTCTGAGTATAATTAAAAATATCAACTACTCTTTCTGGTAATTCATATCATTTTTCCTTCAATGCTCATTCTACAACTCTTACTCCTCCGTAAGGTTTAATAGCTCTTTTTAATGGAGCATCTGTTTGAAGTCAAACAATTTCTTCCAAAATTTTATTTATATAACCAGGTTTGTGACTTGTAATTGTTGAAATAGTCTCATTATCAACAGTTAAACATCCACCATTTTCCTTTTCTTTTTTTAATAATTCCAAACATTCTTCCCATAATTTTTTAGTTTTTTCTGTTGATCAAACTAAGAATGATTTGTCTCATTCATAAGGAGTAATGTTTTCAAAAACATAGTTTCTTACATCTATTTTCATAATTTCTTTGTTAAGAAATAACACCACTTAGGACCGAGCGACATAATAAGAATTAATTCTAATTTGTAAAATTGAATAATTTTTTTTGTCCATATTTTGACAAGTAAGAAACTTTTAATAATATATTGATAAGTTAAAAATATTTATTTTATTAATATATATTAATGGGTATAAACATTGAATTTAATCCAGATCTTGCTCTGAGAAATATTTCTGAATATAAAAATGGAAATAGAAAAATTGAAGAATGTATTCCTGAAATACTTGAAGTATGAAAAACATATTCTTTTTTAAAAAGGGATCAGCGTAATTTTTGGATTTTATGAGAAATTCCTTTAATTGAAACTAAAGGATGATGAATATTGTCTCGTCCAAAGGCATGTATTGTTATTTTAGAAGCAACACATTTTGTTAATAATGACATAATATTTACAAAAGGTTTATACAAAGTAATTGAAGTATTCAATGATGATAAAATTCATTTTGAATGTTTTGATCCAGTTTGAACAAGGAAATAGTATCAACAAAATAATTCTTATTATGAATAAAACAAAAAGGTTCTTCGAACCAGTCCTAAAGATTCCAGTACATTGAGTTAAAATAATATTAGTACAGGTTATCTATTCATGAATTACTGTTTTTAATATTTTTTATATAAAATATATTGTAGAATTACTTGAAAAGTGAGAAATGCTTATGATTAATAAAGCTATTATAATTTATATATTAGCTTGTATTTTTTATTTAATTGTTACTCTTTTTACCAGAGATTGGTGATGGGCTATGACTTATTTTCCGCATAGAAAAATGGTCCACAGACAATATATGCTAGAATTTAATAATCTAGATAATACATATATTGAGAATATTTGAACAGGAAAAGCCATTTCAATTCTTTCAAAATGAATAGATACATGGAGTAGGGTAATAATTGAGGTTATTCAAACACCAGTTAAATTAATTATTTCTCTTGTAAGTGCTTTTATAATAATGTATGAAATTTGAATTTTGTACATATTGTTTTTTCTAGTAATTTTTGTTTTAGTTCATTTAATTGTTTTCAAACTCAATGAAATTGCTATAATGTGGAGAAGAAAAAGAAGAGATTCTATGATAGAATATGATAAACAAATTGTTAAAATGATAATGTCAAAATTTGAAATATTACAAAATAATAAAATAAAAAAAGAAATACAAGTTCTTGATAATATATCAGATGAATCAAATGCTTACAATTTGAAGCTGAATATGCCAATGTTCATGATGTTTACTATTCCGAATTTTACATTTTTTATAATTACTACTCTTATATTTTTTTGATTAACCTCTTGACTCTTAAGCTATTCTTCAATAATTTCTATATTTTTAATACTATCATTGTTAAAAGAAAATATGCAGTGATCAATTATGTTTTTTAAAAATTTCACAAGTGATTTTTCTGAAGTAGAAAAATTATGGGATTTATTCGATAATTGAAAAAAAATTTCTGGATTGGATGGTTGATTTGGTTTTGAATACAAAAAATGAGATATAAGTATAAAAGAACTATGTTTTTCATATAATGATTTAATTGTATTTGAAAATCTTAATTTGGAGATAAAATGAAATCAGATGACAGCATTTGTATGAATTAGTTGAAGTTGAAAAACTACTTTGGTTAAATTAATTTCTTGATTTTTAAACTCAAATTCATGAAATATCTTAGTGGATTGACAAAATTTAAAAGACTTAAAACTTAAATCATATTACAAACATATTTGATATTTGACTCAAGAGCCTTCCGTATTTGATTGATCTATTCTAGATAATTTGATTTATTGATTAGAAAATGAAAATATTAACAAAGAAATTATTAGAGAAGCTATTATGAATGCTAAATGTGAATTTATTTATGAATTTTCAGATTGATTAAATACCCAAATCTGAGAAAAATGAGTTAGATTAAGTTGATGACAAAGACAAAGGTTGGCAATAGCAAAATTATTTATAAAAAATCCAAATATCATTATTCTCGATGAACCGACTTCAGCCCTAGATAGTTTTTCAGAAGAATGTATCAGAGAATCATTTGAAAAATTATTCAAAAATAGAACAGTAATTATAATAGCTCATAGACTTCAAACAGTTAAAACAACCTCAGATATAATAGTATTTGAAGGATGAAAGGTTATAGAAAGATGAACTCATGAAATGCTTTTGAAAGAAAATTGATATTATAAGAAGATGCTAGATTTACAGAGTGGGTTTTAGAGGCATGGTCTAAATATTGGTTGACTAAAATTATAATCCCTCCCTTTCCACATAATATTATTTCTGAATTATCCAAATAATTTTAATTTCTAACTATAAAACATGAAAATAGAGTATGAAGTTGTTTTTACATCTATAGATAGGGAAATGATAGTACAGAAAATTAAAAATTTGTGATGAGTTTGTAAAAAGAAAAATACTTTGATGAAAAGAACGGTTTTTAGCACTCCAAGTGGATGAAAATCCTCCGAGAAAACATTAAAAACACTCAAGAAAAATATATTTTTCTTGAGTGTTTTTGTATTTATAACAAAAAATAATAATCTTACTTAATATTAATGTTATATTAATGTTTCATAAGTACAATTTAAAAATAATAATTTATCTATATTAATTAAATAGATATACTAAAAATGAATTTTAAAATTAAACAATAAAAATATGAATAAATTTATAGATAGATATTATAATAAATGGATTGTTAGGGGATTGGTAATTGTATGAGTTCTATTTATGTTAAAACTTATACTTATGTGAGTTAGTATATGATCATCTACAAGTTGATGATTTTTAGCATTACCTGCATTTTGGGATTTTGAGTATTATTGGATGAGTTCATCATATATTTGATTGATTTTAATAATTATTTCAATTTATTTCATATATAAAATATCAAAAACAAAGAATAAAACAAACAAAATATTATTAGCATTAATTATATTCTTTTTGTGATTAATATCAAAACAAGTATTTTTTCTATTTTCACCAGATTTTAAGTTTTATATGACACCAGTAACAAGTCAGTATAAAGATAAAGAAGGAAATGTTACCGATGTAGATAAATATTTAGATTCAATATGAAAGTATTGTGATTACAAAATAGGGGGGGCATTAGGATATAAGAGGGCTAGAGTTGATATGTGTACAGAAAATGATAAATATCAAACATTTTTTAAAACAGCAGAAGAGTATATAAAAGTATTAGAATATGCAAAAAATCATGATAATAGACTTCTTTATCAAAGAACATATTGATGAGTGAATAAATTTTGAGTAGAAAAAATATTAGAAAAATATGATGATGTGACTTTTCAAGCTTATGTTATATCAAATTGAAATATTGATGAGTCAAAACAACATATTTATAGAAAGGTAATTAAAAATACTAATATAATTAATTTATTAAATTATTATACTGAAAGCATAGATGAGAATAAAAATTTAATGATTAATAATTTAAATCATGATATTCGTTCATATTGGGAAAAATACAATATAAATTTGAAAATAAAAATTCAAAATATTCCAGGTGTAAATTACAATATATTTTAACAATTAACAGATAAACAATGAAAAAAATAATATCAATAATATTATTGATAGTTTTAAATATATCTCAATTATTTTCTTATTCACCAATTACAGAGAGTGAGAAACTTATATTAAGTTTTTGAGATAGAAAATGTAAAAATATAAAACAAACGGATATCCCTACAATATTTATTCCCTGAATACTCGCATCATGGTATAGTGAGGAATGATATAAAGAGACAAAAGTAAAAAGATGGATTCCTGATCCTATAACACATAGTTATGACACATTATTCTATGGTTTTAAGCAGAATTGATATAGTTTAAAAGATGTTTTTTACCAAGATGAGTTTGCCACACATATTATTTGAAATCCTAAACAATCTTTATATTTATTCTGATATGACTGGAAAAAAGATAATAAGGTTACAGCTAAATTATTAAGTAATTTAGTTCTTCAAATAAGAGATAAATATCTAGAAATTAATTGATGTGATATATGAGCGGTTAATATTATTTGACACTCTATGTGATGATTAGTTGCAAGAGCTATGTTAGAGAATATGTGTGCAGATGAAAATGAATATATTCCATATTATTCTGATAAAAGTTTAAAAAATTGAGAATTAAAAAATTTTATAAGTACAAATTGTTATAATTATACAAGAGTTAATAAACTAATTACAATTTCAACTCCACATAGAGGATCTCCTAGAAGTTTACCAATGTGGGAAAAAGGAGATATAGAAAAAGTTGAAGATATATTAACATCTTTATGATTGAAATCACAGTTAAGCGAAAAAAAATTTTATGAAATACAAGATTACACATTTGATAAACAGTTATATAATAGAATACATTGATTTGATACAAATATACCTAGTGGAATAGTCACTATATGACAATTATTACCAGATTTACAAAATAAAAATACTTATAATAATAGTTTGAGATATCTGTATAGTCTATGATATTTAGATGAAAAAAATAATTTAGTTTGATTAGAAAAAAGATATTTAGAGAATAATCTTTATCCAAAAAATTCATTTTTAGAGGAATTAAATTTAGAAAAAAATATAAACATTATGTTTTCTAATATTATAGGGACCTATACTTCATATTATTCAAAACAAACTTGAAAAACCAAGACTAATAATATAACCGAGTTTGAATTAGCAAATTACACATTAAAAGATAATAATGAGTATTATAAAACAAAAATCATAACTTCTACTAAAGATATATATGATAAATATTCTTCAAAAATACCATATGATTATTATATAATAAATAATGTTATACAAAATCATAAATGATTATGATGAGATTGAACAGTTCCAAGTGCAAATCTGCTATTAGTACCAAATGATTCGGTAACTTGAAAAGAAGTATCAAATAATAAATTTCAAAGTGTAGAAATGAAGTGCTATAATTGAGATATTATGATGGATATTTATACAGAATATAAAGATTACTATAATGATTTATATAGATGATTTTGATATAATAACAGATGAATTTTGGATTTTTGAAAAGACACTGAATTTGAAATATGTAGTCATACAAAAACACCTATTGGATTAGCGGTTCAGGTTTTTCAAAAAATTAGTTGAAACAACATAGCATTAAATTCTAACTGAGAATATGATTTTAAAAAAGAAAGATCTTTGCTTCTTCAATATATATGATATACCGATTATATTTCTCATTCTATATCAGATTCAAATAGTAAAAAAATTTATGATTTTACAAGTTTGGAATCATATTATACAAAAGATGACAATAGTGATAAAGTAGAGTACTGATATCATCCAGTTTTAAAGAATGATACAATGCAAAAAGAACTAGATAAACTGGAAAACAATATATATAATGATACAGATGTATCTTTAAACTTCTGATCTGCTTCCGATTCTCTTCTTCGCTATGAAGTACTTTCCCCAATCAACTTAATAATAGAAGATGAACTATGAAGAAAGATCTGAATAGATCCTGAAACTGGTATGATTATTAATGAAATACCATGAGCGTGGACTAGTGGTAATACAGAAGATAGTTGAGAACCTGAATTTTTCTTAATTCCTAGAACAGGAACATGACAAATATTAAATAAAATACATAGTTATGCAACAGGGGATTGAGAATATCATATAGTTTTAAATGAAATAAAATCGGATACTTTTACTTGAAATATAGATGAAACTGCAAGTTTTGTGATAGAATGAACTGCAAAAAAGTGAATTGTTGAAAATTACTTGGTATGAATAGAATGAAGCAAAGCTAATTATAAATTTATAGATAGTGAAGTCTCAGAAATACTTAAAAAAGTTGAACTAAAAGAAAAATATAAAGATATTCTGGCAAAGTTATATGAAGTACTAGATAAAAAATATACAAAAAAGAAAAAAATAAAATTAAAACAAAATTTACTAAAATTTAAAGAATCAAAAAGTGAAAGATTAAAAGATGAAAAATTGAGTTTTTTAATAGATATGATTATAGAACACATAAAGTAGGGAATAGATAATAGATAATAGATAATAGATAATAGATAATAGATAATAGGTAATAGATAATAGATAATAGATAATAGATAATAGTGAATAACATTTCTTGTGAAACTTGTAGCCTCTTTCTCTTTGACTAAAGGGAAAGAATTCAAGATAGGGATAATTAAATTTTTTGTAGCCTCCTTCCCTTAGGCATAAGGGAAGGAATTAGGCCTTTAGGTCATCCTGTGGACAAGGATGGGTTATTTACTGTGGACAAGGATGGGTTATTTACTGTGGACAATAGAGAGGTATAGATTACATTAATTTTATTTGTTTTTTATATTAAATTATATAATATGCTTCATATTGAATTTTTATTAAGCATTTGTAATTACTAAAATATGAAAAAAAATAAGGCATTATTTGCGATTTCAAATTTGTGACTCTGACATGCTACTAGAACTTTGGCTGTAATTGATATGTATTTATTGAAAAACTATGAAATTGATATAATTTGTTATTGAAATACTTTAAATTTTTTAAAAGAGGAGCTTAAATGAAAAAAAATAAAATATATCAAGATGGTAGATTATCCACATTTGGAAAGATGATTTTGAGTTTTTTATTATGTATATTTATTTTTTGATGTATTTAAAACATTAAGACTTATAAATAAAGAAAAAAAATATATAAAAAATATAGAAAATAATTATGATTTTATTTTTTCAGATTGAAGATATTGAGTATATTCAAGAAATACACCAAGTTTTTTGTTATCACATCAGTTATCTTTTGTAATGCCAAAATTATATCATAATGCTCAAATATTTGTAGATTACTATAACAAAAAACACTTCAAAAATTTCAAAGTGGTATTTATCCCTGATTATAAAAAAGAAAATAAAAGTTTATCTTGAAAACTTTCACATCCTAAGTGGGTTGATTCAATTAATCATAAATATATATGAATATTATCATCATTTTATGATACGAAACTAATTAAAAAAAATTTACAAGAAATAGATTATTATTTCGTTATTAGTTGATATTTATTAGGTAATAAGCAATCATTTATAGATACATTAATTTCAGAGGCAAAAAAACTAGAGTGAAAAAAAGTATTTGTATTAGGAGATACTAATAATTATTATATAAAAGAGCTTGAAAATGATATAACTATTTATTCTTGTATTTCTGGAGAGCAGAGAAAGCAATTTTTTGAAAATGCAAAATTAGTTATTAGTAGATCATGATATACAACTATAATGGATTGTGCAGAATTAGATAAAAAAGCAATACTTTTCCCAACTACAAATCAAACAGAACAAGAATACTTAGCTGATTTTTTAAATGAAAAAAAATATTTTGTTATATGAAATAATGATTCAGATTTAATAGAATTAGTTTGAAAAACTAAATCTATTAATAAATTTGAAGCAAGTGGGAAAACAAAAAATGCTCTTAAAAAAATAGAAAAAACAATATCTGAGTTTTGTGAGTAAAGCTTCTTAGTACATAATAGAGAGCCCTGTTACCACCTAAAACACAAAATAAAATGTTAGATTATGTATTACATTTTTATAATAATTATACTATAGTTTTTTACTTATTAGTTATTTTTGTTGCGATTATTGAGTGACCTATAATTATTTTTGGATTGAGTTTAATGGCTTGAAAAATATGAATATCTTTTATTTCACTGTATTTAATATCTTTTTTTTGAGATTTTGTATGAGATATGTTACATTATTTTTTTTGAAGGTTTTTAGCTAAAAAATTAGAAAATAAGAAAGATTATTCTCTAATTGAAAAATTTAATAAACAACTTGAAGGTCATAGTTTATTTGATAAATTACTGGTGATTAAATATACTCCTCCTATCACAAGTATTTGATTATTTTATTTGTGATACAAAGAAAGGGATATACTAAAATTTGCTAAAAATGATGCATTGATTGTTTGATTTAATTCATTAATTATTACATTTATCTGATATAATTTTTGAAATTTATTTGTAAATGATAAAGACTTTGTTTGGTTTTTGATGTGATTTTTCTTTAGTGCAGTAGTGTTTTATATTATTATTAAGTTCTTAGCAAAATTTATAATTAATAAGATTTATAATGGAAAAAATACCTAAGATAATTCACTATGTTTGGTTTTGAAAATGAAAAAAATCAGATAATTTTATGAGATATTTAGAATCTTGGAAAAAATATTGTCCAGATTATGAAATAAAAGAGTGGAATGAAGATAATTTTGATATTAATCAAAATAATTATTTAAGGAAATTTTATGATAAAAAATTATATGCTTTTGCAAGTGATTATACTAGACTTAAAATTTTATATGAAAATGGTTGAATATATCTAGATACAGATATAGAAATAGTTAAAAATTTTGATGAATTATTAGAAAATAATGCTTTTGTCTGATTTCAAGATGTTTTTTCTGTTTGATGTTCTGTTATATGAGCAAAAAAATGAAATCAAGTTATAAAAGAAATATTAGATATTTATGAAACAAAAAAAATTAGAATTATCCTAACAAATCTTATTACAAGAATATTTAAAAGTCATTGAATAATTAAATATAATTCGCAAATACAAAAAATAATTGATTTTACAGTTTATCCTAAAGAATATTTTTATCCATATGCATATTATGAAAAAAAAGAGGATATGAAAATAACTAAAAATACATACGTAATTCATCATTTTGAAGGGAGCTGGTTACCAAAAATAGTTACAATAATATTTTTCCCAATAATTTGATATTTCGCAAAAAAAATAACTAAATAATTTATTATTTAGTTATTTTAAAATTACTCTTTGTCTTATAAACCTTGACTTTCATTGACTTCTGGTGACTTTGAAGTATTAGGCTTATCTTTTTCTCATTCATTACCTATTACCCATCTCCCTCTAAGCCTTGATTCTCATTGAACTGGTGTTTCTGTTGTATCTTTTTGTGCTTCTCTAAGTGTTGGTAAACTTTTTCTAGAAGAAGTAATAATAGCCTCAATTCTTTTTAAGCTTTTTCATTTTTGAGTACTTAAATCTACATCAACTAGTCTCGTATAAATATCAGACTTTTTCGCTATTCAAGGTAATTCTTCTTTATACCATTTAGTTTCTTTTAATAGTTTTCCTTCAATATGTCTTTTTATTAGACTTGTTAGTTCTGATTTTACTTGATTTAATAGTTCACTTTCCTGAGCTTGATTAGGTATCTTAATTACTAATTTTTCTTTTATAGATCCATCTGTTGAATATAATATAACTTCAGATGGGGTAGCTCCTTTATATTCGTAAATAAATTTAACATTAAAAGTATATTGTCATCTAGGACAATCAATTTTTTGTCATCTCAACATAATTCAAAATTCTTCCATAATATTTATTACTAAGGGGGTTGTTCATTCAAGAGGATCTTTTTCCATAGCTTTTTTAACTCATGATTTTGTTTTATCAACAGTTTTTGATGTAGGTGAATTAGTTCAACCTGTTAGTCAAGCCTTAACTGTTTCAGAAACATTTCTTATAAATCAAAACATATATTATTTATTAATAATTAAAATATATCTTATAGTAAATATATCATTATTTTATAGATTATGCAAAAAATTAACCGTTTTTTTTGAGTTTTTTTAATTTTTTTAATTAAGTCCTACAATTTTTCATTCTTTATCTAAATCTATTTTTGTAGCATTTGGTATTTTTGGTAATCAGGGCATTGACATTATATTTCAGGCTATTACTACTATAAATCATGCTCAGGCAGATATTTCTACTTTTTTTACATTTACATTGAACATTTTTGGACTTCATAAAAGTGAAGGATCGTCTGAAAAAGAAAAAGGAGTTTTTGCAATACAAATTGGTAGATTTTCATATCAGAGATTTGATATTTTTTTTATATCCATTTCTGCTTCTGGAGAATATTTTACTCAATATCATCCATAAATTTCTGTTACTATTTTCTCTATTTTTGATTTAATACTCAGATTTGTATTATAAGTAAAATTAAATAAATTTTCATTATTTTTATCTAAAATAGAGGTAATTTTTGTAGCTATTTTTATCATTCAGTCTCATCATTTCATAAATCATTCTCATACTTCAAAATTCGCTCATAATTTTTCACATTTTTCTTTTACCAATCATACTTCTTTATCAGAATCACTTGAAAATTTGTTTAAACATACAACTATTGGTAAATCGAATCTTTTCATATTCTCAATATGTCTTTTTAGGTTTCAAAGACCATTTTCAACTGCATTTAGATCTTCTTTACCTAATTCACTTAATTCTACTCAAGAATTATATTTTATTGATTTTATTGTAACTACTATGACTATTATATCTGGTTTTATTTCTCATATTCTACACTTTATGTTACAAAACTTTTCTGCTCATAAATCTGATCAAAATCATGCTTCAGTGACTGTATAATCAGCCAATCTAAGTGCTGTTTTTGTCGCAATTATACTATTACATCAATGAGCTATATTGGCAAATGGTCAGCCATGAATTAAGCATGGAGTTCATTCAAGAGTTTGTGCTATATTTGGTTTTATTGCATCTTTTAATAATACTGTCATCGCTCATTCTATTTTTAAATCTGCTACTTTGATAGGTTTTCCCTTAGTATTATAGGCGAAAATAATTTCCGATAATCTATATTTTAAATCATCAATATCTTTAGCAAGACAAAATATTGCCATTATTTCTGATGCGGTTGTTATTACAAATCAAGAGTTGTTTTGTATGTTTTTTTCTTTTCAATCAAATGCATAATTGAAACTTCTTAATGCTCTATCATTCACATCAACGGCTCTCTTCCATAATATTTTTTTTGGATCAATATTTAATTCATTTCCATGATAAATATGATTATCAATAGTTGCAGATAAAAGTAAATGGGCAGATGTAATAGCATGAAAATCTCATGTAAAATGCAAGTTTATATCTTCCATCGGGATTACTTGAGAATATCATCATCATGTAGCTCATCATTTTAATCACATTACAGGTCATAGTGAAGGCTCTCTCAGTGCAATAATAGTTTTTTTACCTAATTTACTTAATGCATCTCAAATTCATATAGTTGTAGTTGTTTTTCCTTCTCATGCAGGAGTTGGACTTACGGCTGTTACTAAAATTAATTTTCAATATTTATTTTTATCTATTTTTTCTAAAAAAGAATTTTTTAGTTTAGCTTTATAATCTCAATAAAACTCTAAATCACTAGATTTTACTCATATTTTTTTAGCTATTTCAACAATTTTTTTTATATCACATTTTTGAGAAATTTCTATATCTGATAGCATGGTTGCTCTTATAAAAAGATAAAATTTTTAATATTTTAAATATATAATATTTATAGTCAAAAAAACTTTTTAATTTCTTCCCTTTTCAATCAGGGTTGTATTATTCTAAAGTAAATATAACCCACCTTTGTGCACAGCATTCACCCACAAGGGGATCAATTTCCTCCCTAAAATTAGGGAGGAAGGCTACATAAATATAAGTGTTTTATTTAATTTTGAGTTATCCCTCCCTAATTTTAGGGAGGTTAGGTGGGTTATTTTTAGAATAATACAGCCCTGCCTTTTCAATGGGATGATTTATTTTCTTATCCCTACTTTTGCATGAAAACCTTTTCATAGTAATTCTTCTCAAAAACATAATTTATGATTTCAATATTTTTGATTAATTTTATTTATTGTTTTTACGAGGCATAGATTATTTTGTTTATCTCTTAATTTTTTATCAAAAATACTTAACTGATGTGGTTTATAGCTTCTAAAATTACTAAAAACAATTCCAGTACTTCGATATAATTTATTTTTATCAAAGTTTTCCTCAAAAAGGACCAAAACCATTTTCAATATTTCACTTCTAATATAAGTGTGAAAAGCAAAATTAACAGAAAACATATTTGTAAACATAGATTTGTCTCTCATAAATATAGAAATAGTTTTTAACTCTATATCTTTTGTTATAAATTCTTCATATAATATGTTAAAATTCAAAAGTAATTGATTTTTTAGAAAAATTTTGTTATTTGTTATCTGATTATTAAAACTTCTTCCTCTACTCATAGATTTTACTTCTAAACTTTTTTTAACTACAAATGCATTTACTCAAATAAGTTCTAGCCATAAATCTGTCGCATTTTTTCATATTATTTCTTCTAATTTCCAGTATCATAATTTTATAAAATCATAAACATTTTCACAACTATATTTAAATTTTTCTTGAGTTTTTCTTCATATAAATGGTACTATTGCCAAGGGTAATTTAGAAAATATTTCCTTATCTTGTTCTTGACTAAGAGAGATATAATATCAAAAAGGTTTGTTTATTTTTGAGAAGATTTTGGCTTTTATTCTAGTATTACTTACTCATATAGAAACAGGAACTCATATAATTTTTAAAATATCTTTTTGTAATTTTTTTATATATTCTTCCAAAGTTATTTTATACATTTCAGCTAATCAAGTGATTTCGCAAAATGCTTCATCTATAGAAAAAGGTTCTATAGATAAAGTATTTTCTTCTAAATACCTCATCAATTTATCAGAAATAAAAGTATAATAATCATGATCTACTCATAAAAATATTCACTTATCTTTTAATATACTTTTAGCAGTCCAAACTGGAGTTCCTGTCTTAATTCATAATGCTTTTGTTTTATAATTACAGGCAATTACTATTTCATTTCACACTAAAACATACTTATTTTTTAGCTTTGGATTCTTAAGAATTTCGCATTCAGCAAAAAAACTATCACAATCAATATGAGCAAAAAGTTTCTTTGATTTATAGAATTTCATAAAAAAATATTCTGTATATAATATATACAGAATATATACATATTTCAAAAAAAGCAAAATTATTTTTATTTTACTTTTGATAATATTTATTATAATTTAGGTATAATCAAAAAATAATATAGTAATAAAAGTAAATTAATAATGTTAAATATACTTATAGTTGAAGATAATAAGATACTTTCAAATAATATTTCAACATATTTGGAATTAGAATGAATTAAAATAAAACAGGTTTTCGATTGAGAAAAAGTCATTTACGAAATAGTATCAAAAAATTATGATTTAGTAGTTTTAGATATATGATTACCAAATTTTAATTGACTAGAAGTTTGTAAAAGTATAAGAGATTTATGAAAGAATATTCCTATACTTGTTTTGACAGCTAGAAACTCACTTGAAGATAAAAGAAATGCTTTTAATAATTGAGCAGATGATTATTTGACGAAACCATTTGATTATGAAGAATTATTACTTAGAATAAATGCTTTAATAAGAAGAAATTTTGCTATAAAAAGTGATATAATAAAATTATGAGATATAGAAATAAATATTAATATAAAAAGGGTGACAAAAGATTCTGAATATATACATCTAAGTAATTTGGAATACAAATTATTACTATATTTAATACACAATAAAACAAAAGTGATTTCAAAAAAAGAATTATTTGAAAAAGTTTGGTGAGAGTATGATGATTTTTCTATTTCTAGAACAGTTGATGTTTATATTTGATATTTAAGAAAAAAGATTTGAACAGAAATTATTTGTACAGTTAGAGGTCAATGATACATTATATATTAATATTATTTTTATATGGACAATTATAAATTGTTGGAAAATTATAGAAAAAAATTAAGTGTATATTTTGCATTATTTGTTTTATTTTCTTTGTGGTTTATTCAGGCTATTTTTTTGCTAGTAGAATATACTATTAATAATATCAAGATAGAAAAGTTATTAGAAAAAAAATATGAATTAGTATATAATATATCAATAAATCAGGAAAAATCATTATTAGAATTTACAATTTACTATTTTTATTTTATAATGATTTCAGCTCCTTTTTATATATTCTTTTATTATATTGGATATTATTTTGTAGGGGAAAACTTTAAGCCAATAAAAGAAACTATTTGATGATTAGAAGATTTTACTTATAATATTAATCATGAAATGAAAACTCCATTATCTGAGATAATTTCTACTTTATCATTAGCAAAAAAAACTGGGAAATATGATGAAGCAATAACCCAAAGCTTAGAATCTTCAAAAAAATTAAGCAAAATATTAGACTCAATGTTGTGAATAGTTAATCTAGTTGATTCCAGCTATAAAAAAGAAAGATTTGAAGTTATTAAATCATTAAATACTATTATTAAAGAATATTGAAAAGAATTTGAAAAAAAAGAAATAATATTGGAAAAAAATTTTCCGATTAATACATATTATTTAACTACAAATAAGCAACATTTTGAAATATGTGTTTGAAATATCTTAAAAAATGCAATTAAATATTCAGATAACAAATCTATTATTAATATTTATTTTAAGGATTGAGTATTAGAATTAAAAGATCATTGAATATGAATAAGTAAGAAAAATTTAAAAAATATTTATGATAGATATTTTAGAGAAAATTATTCAAAAGAGGAGTGATATGGTATATGACTAGCTTTAGTTAAGAAAATTGTTGATTTACATTCATGGAAAATTACTATAAAAAGTCAAAAGAAAAATACAATTTCATGAGAAAAAGGAACTATAGTAAAAATTTCTTTTATATAATAATCTATTAAAGAATACATTATTCTTACATTTTTCTTACAATTAAGAATTAAAGTACAACTACTATTTATATTATAATTATATTTTATATGAAAAAAATTATCACCTTATTAGTAATTGCTTTATTTTTATGATTAACTAATGCATCAGCTGAAGATTCAACTTGAACATTAGATGAAACTAGTAGTACATGAACTTTAACTACTACTTCTACTTGAACTGTAACTACTACTTCTACTTGAACTACTACTGAAACTAGTACTGGTACTTTGACAAATTCAGGTACTGTTATAACAGCTACTGGTGCTTTATATAATCATATTGATAAAGAAAGTGATAAAAGAAATGAATTAAAAGGAAAATATGCATGAGAACTTAATACATTAAAACAAAAATTTAAAGAAAAAACAAAAGATAAAGATTTTCTTGATAAAAAAGATGAATTATTTAAAAGATATAATTCAGAAATTGATTCTACAATGAGTGAATCAATGATGAGTGGATCAACAATGAGTGGATCATTAATAAAGAAGATGTGAACTATTATCAAATTTCAAGAAAAAAAATTAGACATACTTAAAAAATATGAAGAAAAAAGAAAGGAAATTAGAAAAAAATATATTAATATATACAAAAAAAATTATGGAAAAATTATTTCTGTTTTAGATGAAGAAAAAGTTCAAGTATTTATTAATAAAATAGAAGAATTAATTACTACTGTAAATAATACAGAAAAATACAGTGATGAAACAAAAACAAAATTAATTGCTATGCTTGAGTCATATAAAGAATTAGCTGATGCTAGAAAAGCTGAATTAGAAATTGAATGAGTATCAGAATTAGAATTTGAATTAGATATAGAGTCATTGTTAAAATAAATATATATAAACTAGAAATAATTATTCTAAATGAAATCTAAAAATAGATTTCATTTTTTTATAAAAAAATTTGACAAAAAAAATATATGGTATATACTCAGTATATATTATATTTATAAATACAAATAAAATGCTTACAGAAAAACAACAATATGTATTAGATGTTATTACAAAATTTATATGAGAGAATGCTAAATCTCCTACAATAGAAGAATTAACTATTTTACTTGAACAAAAATCAAAAAGGTGAGTAGTTCAATATCTTGAAACTCTAGAAAAGAAGTGATTTTTGACAAGATGAAGATGATATAGATCAATTAGCCTTTGAAATAGTATTTGATTCCAAACTACGCTTAATATTCCTATTTTATGATATGCAAATGCATGAACACCACTAGTTGATGCAAGTGAAACTAGTTATTGAGTACTACCTATTTCAAAAAAGATTATCACATGAAATGAACAAAATTATTTCATTTTAAAAGTAGAATGAACTTCAATGAATAATTTTGATTTAAACGGAAAGAATATAGAAAATGGAAGTTATGTACTTATAAAAAAAGATGAAGTATCATTAAATCCCAGAGATGCCTATTTATTCATAGTTAATTGAGCGGCAACACTTAAAAAATTCAAAAAAGATTGAGAAACTATTTATTTATTACCGGAATCAAAAGATGAATATCATAAACCTATTATTTTATCAGAAGAAGATAATATTATGGTAAATGGAAAAATAGTAGATGTTTTCAATTTTTAAATAAAAAACAAATGCAAAAAAATAACCCTATCCTGAATCCTTTCCCTTAAGTCTAGGGGGAAGTGGCTACAAATAAATAAACTGTAGCCTCCTTCCTTAGTCATAAGGGAAGGAATTCAAGGATGGGTTATTTTTGGGTTAAGGCTTTTTATTCAAACAAATCGTCATTTATATCACTATCTGTTTCTAATATTTTTATTCTATCTTTTCACGTCATGACTATTTTATCATCTATTTTTAATTTTATTTTATCTAACTTTTCTGGATAATTAAATTGATTTAATACATATTTTATAGCATTAATTCTAGCTTTTTTCTTATCATCACTATTAATTAATATCCATGGACATTCTCTTGTATGAGTATTAGAAAAATTCTTATATTCTGCTAATGTATATTTTTTCCATAATTGTTGAGATAATTGATCAATAGGAGAAAGTTTATATTGTTTTAATGGATTATATTTTCTAGCATTAAATCTTGTTGCTTGTTCATCTTTTGAGACAGAGAAATAAAATTTTATTATTTTAATTCATGATCCAATAAGCATTTTTTCAAACAATGGAACATCTTTTAAAAACTTTTTATATTTTTCTTCTGTAACAAAACCCATAACAGGCTCTACTCAAGCTCTATTATACCATGATCTATCAAAAAATGTCATTTCTCAACCAGCAGGTAAGTGATTGATATATCTTTGAAAATACCATTGAGTTTTTTCTACATCTGAAGGTTTTTCCAAGGCTACTACTCTAGCTCATCTTGGATTTAAGTATTCAGTAAATCTTTTTATAGTACCTCATTTTCAAGCGGCATCTCTTCATTCAAATATAATCAATAATTTTTCTCAACTATCTTTTATATGTTTTTGTAATTTTAATAATTCTACTTGTAATTTAATTAATTCTTTTTCATATTTTACTTTATCTTTTTTTACACAATAAGTTTTATATTCCTCTTTCTTTTTATTAGGAATAGAATCACAACTTTTGTAATTTTTTTCAACTTCTTTTACTACATCAACAAGTTTTAATTTTTCTTCAGCATTTGCATTTTCATCTATAAAATTATCAAAATCTTCAATTAATTCTTCAATTATTTTAAATTCTTTTTTTGAAGTTTTTGATAATTTTTTTGAGTTTTCTTCAAGCAAATTAACAAGTTTATTTTTTAAAACTTTTAAATTATCAATATCATTATCTTCTTTAAATTTCTTTGATAATTTTTCAATTTCTTCTATAAATTGAACAATAACATTATCAGATAATTTAATATGTTTATTAAAAATTTGGTAGGAAAGAGTAGGCATCTTTGTTAAGTTAAGAAATAATTATTATATCAAATATGATACTACATTTTTTTTTTTGTGTCAAAATAATTGATTTATTTCTTGATTTTTAATGATTTTAATTATACTTAGAATAATTTTTAATTAATTATACAAATAAAAATGTTAAGGACACACACATGTAACGAGTTAACTATAGAGAATATTGGAGAGAAAATCAAACTATCTGGTTGGGTTTCAAATAGAAGAGACCATGGTTGAATTATATTTATAGATTTAAGAGATAGATATGGTACTACTCAAATAGTTTTTGATCCTGAAGATGATAAAACATCTTGGGAAACAGCTAATACTTTTAGATCAGAATATGTAATAACTGTAGAATGAATAGTTAGATCTAGACCAGAATGACAGAGTAATAAAAATTTAAATACTGGAGAAATAGAAATAATAGTAAAAAATGTTGTACTATTTTCTAAATCAAAAACCCCTCCTTTTGAATTGGATGAGCATGGAGAACTGGCAAACGAAGAAATAAGATATAAACATAGATATATAGATTTGAGAAGAAAAAGTGCCTTAGAAAATGTTATTTTTAGATCAAAATTCTTAAATTTTACTAGAAACTGGTTTACAAACCATGATTTTCTGGATGTACAAACACCATTATTTACAGTATCGTCTCCAGAATGAGCTAGGGATTTTGTTATCCCTTCGAGAATACACCCAGGTAAATTTTATGCTTTACCACAAGCACCACAACAATATAAACAGTTATTAATGGTTGGTTGAATAGATAAATATTTTCAAATTGCTCCATGTTTTAGAGATGAAGATCCTAGAGCTGATAGACATGCTTGTGAATTTTATCAAATAGATTGTGAGATGTCTTTTGTAGAACAAGAAGATATTTTTAATGTTGTTGAAAATTATTTAAAAGAAGCAGTAAAAAGTCTATCAGACAAAACTATAATGAATCAGACATTTTATAGTATGAGTCATGAAGAATCTATGGAGAATTATGGTACAGATAAACCTGATTTGAGATTTGGAATGAAATTTGTAGATTTAACAGATGTGTTTGCAAATAGTGAATTTGCTGTTTTTAAATCTGTAGTAGAGTGAGGATGAGTAGTAAAAGCTATAAAATTAGAATGACAAGAGATATCTAGAAAACAAATTGATGAACTTACGAAAGTTGCTATAAGTGCATGAGCAAAAGGTTTGGCTTATATCATTTATGATGATAAAGAAGAAACATGAAAGAGATCTCCAATACTAAAATTTATGTGAGAAACTGAAATTTCAGAAATGGAATCTAGATTACAACCAAGTAATGGTGATGTGATATTTTTCTCAGCAAACGATTTTGAAAAAGCAGTAAGAGTATTAAATGTGGTTAGGCTAGAATTAAGAGATAAATTTGAATTAGCTGATAAAAATATATTATCTTTTTGTTGGGTTACTGATTTTCCAATGTTTGAGGAAAATGAAATTACTTGAAAAATAGATTTTTGTCATAATCCATTTTCTATGCCAAAAGGTTGAGTCGAAGCATTTTATAATGAAGATTTATTATCTATTAGCTCAGTTCAATATGATTTAGCTTGTAATGGTTTTGAAATTTTATCTGGTTCTATCCGTAATCATGATGTAGAATCACTTGTTATGGCTTTTGAAAAAGTAGGTAGAAAAAAACAAGAAGTTATGGATAAATTCTGAGCAATGTATGAAGCATTTCAATACGGAGTACCTCCGCATGGTTGATTTGCAATAGGTATGGATAGATTTATGATGATATTAAAAGATGAAAATAATATAAGAGAAGTATATGCTTTCCCAAAATCATGAAAAGCTCAAGATTTAATGATGAATGCACCATCGTTTATCGAACAAGAACAGTTAGATGAATTACATATTGCAGTTGTTGAAGAAGAAGAAAAATAGAATAAAAAATAGATACTCATGTTATGTATCTATTTTTTATTCGCAAAAATTTTTTCAGCTATATTTAAAGTCTAACTTACAAAGTTTACTATTAAAACTTTCTCAATCTGGTCAAGGCATTCATCCACACGTACCCACATCTTTTCATCTTATATTGTAAATCATATTGGGCGCATCCAACAAAAGACTATGAGAATACCGAGAGGTAATCATTATATAATCTCAATTAGTTAGAATCTTTCATCACTCATATCAATCCAGTCCTTCTTTAAATTTATTTATACATAAAGTATTAATAACTTCAACAAATCTTTGAGGTAATACTGAGACCTCTTCATTGGAAGCTTCTATATTAGTCTTGTTTGTTTCGATATTTTCTTCTGTATTTATAGAAATTTCCTTTTGATTTTCAGGAACTATTTTAGAACATCCAGAAAGAAGAAGTATGTAGATTATAATAAAGATAAAAATTGGTTTTTTCATATTTTTGAAAAAATTAAATAATAAAAACTATTAGTACTAGAAAATCTAGTAAAAAGATCAACTAACTAGTAGTTTATATACTATAAAGATATGTTATAATTGCAAATATGATTATTTATTTTATTTCCTCAATATATGGAGAATTAATATCTTATATTTGAAGATTTTTTCTTTATATTTATCTGACTTAAATAGATTTTTATAAAAAGAGAGCATAATATAGATAAATTAATGGGAGTGTGCAATAAAGTATGTAAATAGAATTTTTGCCTAAAGCAATTATATGGTAATTATAGAAAATTTTTCTATAATTACTATTTTTTTATTATTTTTTCAGATTATGTTAAAGAACTACTAAAAAAATTAAATTCTATCAGAAAAATATATCTTAAGTTGAGAATAAATTTGTCACCAATGAGGAGTATTTCAAGTCCATCTTTTTGTTACATTTTTCATGGCTAAATATAGAGATTTTTTAAGAGATGAATCAGTTGGAAATATTGTTTTAATTTTAGTGTATTTTCTAAGTCATCTATTAAATCATTCAATAGCATTAGTAGTATAAATTATTCTTATTCTATATTTATTTCCACCTTCAAATATTTTTCTTTTCTTTTTCTATGAAAGCTTTTTCTAAATCAATTTTGAAATAATTTGCTATTGCACAAACCTGTTTAAAAACATCAGCTAATTCATCCTCGATAGAATCAACTTTTGAATTTTTATCAATTTTTATTTTTTCATATTTGCGAACACTTTTGAATAGTTCTCCTAACTCTTCTCATAACATTAAACACCTTTGAATACCTGTTAATTTATCAAAGCCTAATTCAATCCCACTTTCTAAAATATATTCCTGAAAATCTTTTAACAAAGGATTTTCTTTTAAAATAACCATAAAGTTTTTATTATTAAATATTAATTGTACATATATAATTAGGCAAAAGTTATATGTAAATTTACAAAGACTTATTTATTAGCTTCAATATTCAAAGTATTTTTATCTTCTCAATGTACTTTTATAATTTTTAGAATATCTATTATTCTTCTTTTTATATCAGATTCTAATTTTTCTATATTACTAAATCTAAAATCATCTTCTTTCAATCAGTCCAAGAATATTTTTTCTCAAATTAATTTTTTAAATAGAATTTTTCAAATCCATAAAGGATTTTTAAGATCTTTTTCATTTACATTTAAACTTTCTCTTAGTCATTTTACCATAGCTACATCTTCAAGAGATAATTTTGAAAAATAAAAATCTCTTAAAAATTCTACTCTTTGAGTTTCATCTAATTTTAAAATGTATTTGATCAATGTTTTAACTCATCTATAATATGTAACATCTTTTCTATTGGCTCATTTATCTTTAAAACTGACAAATCTTTTTACTCTTAAAGCTCTATCATAAGATTCTTTTTCTGAATCTATTTCTGATTTTCAAATTAATTTATAATATATTTTAAGTAATTCTCTTGTTTCAAGAAAATCACAATTTTCTGCTATAAAAGTTGTTATATGATGAATAGAAGGTTCTAACTGTATATTTTCTATTTTTTCTTTAAATAATAATTCACTTAAAAGGGCAAATCATTCTTCTGTTTCTAGGTATCATTCTCAAGTTGTATTTATTGTATTAGTAGTGTTAAATCATCTAACTGCATGTACTCATATTTCATGATCTATTAATTCTAAGATTCTTTTTACAGAAGTTTTTTCTACTTTTCATTTTGGTAATATCATAACCTTCTTTTCCCACTTGATAGAAAAATTTCATACATCTTCTGTAATTATTTTCCATCATTCCATTTTATAAATATCTTTTAAAACAATATTAAATATTTCTATTACCTTATCATCATTCAAATAAATATTTCATAAATTATTTTCTTCTAAATTTGAATTATTTCAGTCTGTATTTTCTTGTCAATCAATTCCATCTATAGTTTCATTATTTCAGTCAAATCTATCTAAAAAGGTTTCAAATATATTTTTTTCTTGTTCGCTTATATTATCACTATTATTTTTAAGTAGATTTGATAAATGACTTAATATTTCATTTGTTTCATCCAAACTTGATGATATTTCAGGTCAATATACTGAACTTTGTAATATATTTACTCTTCTCAAGTATTTTTTTCTATCTTCCTCACTAAGAGGATATCCAGATTTTTCAGCTTCTAAATATATACTATATTTAAATATAGAAAATTTTAGAATTAATTGTTTAATAATTTTAATTACAAAATCTTTTTCAGTATCAGATTCTCAAGAGTCTTTTACTTCTTTCATTAATGACTTTAAGTCATTAATTTTTGAATTTATTTTATTTGATAATTCTAATATCATATCTTCTGATATTTCGGTTCATTCATTATTTGAAAAGAAGTCTATATTCAAAATATTACTAAAATCATTTTGATATTTTAATATTCATCATAAAGGTGAAGCAAATCAAGCTTTTATTTTTTTTATTCTATTTACACTATCAGAAATAAGGTTATTCATAAATACAAAAAATTAAAAATATAGTATAATTTATTTAACATTAATAAATTATACTATATTTTTATTTAAAAAACAAATTTTATTTAATCTCTTCAACATTCAGAGTATTAATATCTTCTATTTGAGGATCTTTTTTCTTTGCTAATTCTTTATCAAAAAGTCAGAAATCTACTTGATTAAATATTAGATTTAATGAATTAGCTTTTGTTAATGGTTTTATAAAATACTCTTTTTCAAGTCCTATAATCTCTGGACTAATTTCTTTATATTTTATTTGAATTTCTTCATATTTTGAACCATATTCTTTATTACAATTATAAAATTCCAAATATGTTTTTTTCTCTATACATTTATATTTTTTTGCTAATTCTTCTTCCTCTTTTGATAATTTAGTTTGCTTTGAAGAAAAAGATACTTTTTCAGTTATTTTTTTATCATCTAATAATAACAATTTATTTTGATTTGGATAATAAGACAATGTTTTTTGAGTAAAATAATATGTATCATAATTTGTATAAAAATCTCAAATTAATATTTTTTTATTTCAATATATTCTATTATAAAAATCTTCTAATTTTTTCTTTTCTTTAGCATATTTTTCTTCATTTATATTTTTTTCGAATAGAGCTATATTTTCATAAGAGTAATTATCTAAAGTTATTCATGCTAATTTATAATCCAAGATTTTTTCAAAATTTTCTATTTTTTGACTATCTACATAGTCGTTATAGTCATCGATTCATAGATCTTTAAAGATTTCATCTAAATTTGTAGTTTTTTCATTAATAATTAATTTATATGATTTAAAAATACAAGAATAATCATTTTTTATACAAGTTTTAGATGTAGTATAATAATTATATACCCATTTAGTATACATATCTAAAAATTCTCACCATTTTACAGCACCATCTCAATTAAATTTACTTGTATTTTCTATCATATTGTATCTAGCTAATAGTGATAGAAAATTTTTATATTCTGTTGATTGTTTAGCTAAATCAGTGAATTTTAAACTTGTAACATTTTTTAAAATATTAGGAATATTCGTTTCATTTGAATCACTATAAATTTCTATATTTTTCTCTAAAAATTTTATAACACTATCTAAATTTTTAGATTTGTTATTTTTTAATGTTTTCATAGAAATAGATAAATAATTTTGTCTATTTAATTCTTTATTAAAAGGAAATAATATATTTATATCACATGATTCTAGGTTTATTATATTTCCATTTTCATCATAGTTATTTCATTCTCAGTAATAATTATAGTAATTATAATAATTGTAATAAGAATTTATACCATAAATTCAAGAACAATTTATAAATCAATCTAATCATTTAAATTTTATCATTGATTTAAGAGATACATCTACATCTTTTAATTGAACATTATATATTTCTCTAGCACTTTTTCATTTTCAGTTATATTCTGTTAGCTCATTTAAGTAAATATCTGCATATTCGTATAAATTATCTTTTAGATAAAATCTATATCTTCCAGTATCACTTAAAGTTTTTGAAAAATTTTTAATATCTATTTTTGGTTCATTAGTTGAAAAACTTGTAACTATTTTTGAAAAATTATCTGTATTTATTTTTATAGATGATAGAATAGAATCTATTTCTTTTTTAACTTCTTTATTTCTTTTTTCATCATATAATGGGGCTTCTAAACTAATTGATATTATATAATTATTTACGACAGCTTTATAATAATTTCCCCAATTACTATCTCATGCAGATAGATCAGTTTTATCTACTGGATAATAGAAATCTATTCACGAAATATTTTTCTTTAGAAGTTTTTGCCAATCTTTATTATAAAATCATGATTTTTCAAAATAATATAATTTCTTCTTTTCTGTGCTTAATTCAGGTCCCTTCTCAATATAAAAAGATAAATAATTTACTCATGTATCTTTTTGTTTTTTTAATTCTATATTCAAAGTTGTATTTTTTATGTAATTTGATACCTGGTAATCCAAAGGAAGATTTACTTCAAAAATATCATCTTTCAAAGTATGAGAAGTATTTATATTCTCAATATTTTTTCTATAATAATTGAAATCAATTAAATTTGTAATAGGATTTTTAGTTGATATTTTTCATTTATTTTCTTCTATAAAACTTTCTGCTTCTTTTATAGAAAGAGCATATCACATACTATCTCACCATCCTATTCAAAAAGTAGGAATTCCTATAAGTTTTCAATCTCTTACAAAAGCTCAACCGGAATTACCTCCAGCAATTAAAGTATCTGTTTTTATATATTTATATCAATTGTATTCACTTATTCAACTTACTATTCATTTAGTTTCACTTATGGTATCAGCTCAAATCCAAGGATAACCAATAGCAATAGTTTCATCTTGATTTTTTGGCTCATAATTATAATCTATATCTATAGTTTTAAACTTTGTATAATCAACTTTATTTCCATATATATCTAATGGATCTATTTTTAAAATAGAAATATCTAATTTATCATCCCTAGTAATTAAACTTGCAGTATAATCACAAACAGGTTTTTTACTTATTTCTTTTGTAATACAAACTGAAAAAGCAGAAGCTAATGCTCATTTCCCATCATCAACAACATGATCGTTTGATATAATCACTCAATCATTTGTTATAATAGATGCAGATCACCATCACATCATCATAGGATATTTTCAATAAACATCATAATAAGAAATAATCTGTACAATAGGAGAAATATTTATAGTAGAATCCACAGCTTTTGCTGAATTAAAGACAAAAAGTAATAAAAATACTATAAAGGATGAAAATAATTTATTTTTAATCATAGTTATGTAGTTAAAAATTAATGTGGTTAATAACAATGTAACAATAATTTAAATATTGTCAAAAGAAAATGAAAACACAAACGTAGAGAGTATAATACATTTTGTGCATCGCTATAAATATCCAATGCACTCATTTCTCAAAGAAATATACAAAAAATAGAGAGAAAAGGAGTGGAGTGATGAGCAAAGCGAAGAATGGAACGAG
>Ga0247840_10002073_pt1 | contig 36576 bp, 34 predicted proteins | sample LaCruzMarch2015__FD_192404 | JGI IMG/M metagenome (GOLD analysis project Ga0247840, IMG submission 192404) | Freshwater microbial communities from meromictic Lake La Cruz, Castile-La Mancha, Spain - LaCruzMarch2015_17m | ecosystem: Environmental > Aquatic > Freshwater > Lake | place: Spain...
ATCGGTTAAATAAAAAACTTTTGTAAAATCAATATCAAAATAGGGTTCACCAATCACTCCAAAATCGCGATAATCGTAATACTTCCACAAACTTCGGTTATCAATTTTCGAAGTTGGGCTACCATGCATACAAATTGTTTTCACAGGATAAAATCTTCTGAAATAGGCCAATCTGGCCGAGAAATGATCCACTGCAATGGATGAATTGCCTTTTACCAAAGACATATCCTCGTAATGATAGCCAATTTCGTGACCCAATGCAGTAATTACCTTAATTATTTCCGGTTTATTGCTTTGGCGTACCACTCTAAAATAATAACTGGCTTTAATACCTAATTCGGCTTCCACACGCGCAGTTGCCAACGAGTGCCCTGCCCGCAAATCCACATCATGTCGCAGAATAATAAACTTTCCTTCTGCTTTCCCAACGCAATACTGCTCGAATGTAAAAAATGAGTAACCCCCATTTTTAAGTGTTTGTAGCAGTAAACGATATATTTTAAGTGTAAAGTCCATGCTATGTAGTTTTAAAAATTTAAAATAATGTCAGCTATTAATTGGTTGGTGTTTCCAACTGCATCAAAGTATTCATTTCTTTTTTTTACCCATTTTTCTTTTGTACCATCCTGGCTCAATTCTTCAATCACTTGCAAAATTCGGTTGTCTTTGGGAACATTACGCAAAATGCTGTATTTCTGTTCCAGAATTCGAAAATTTGACATGTCATTTTCACCAACAAATGAATTGGAACGAATTGCAGGAGTGCCCAACAGAGCAGCTTCTGTAGCCATTGTTTGCGAATCGCCTACATACAAACTTGCACCATAAAGTACGCTGTGTATAGCTGACTTTGGTGTTTTTAATTCATATTCAATTAATTCAAGTGGCAATACCGTTTCCGATGAAATATAAACAGTAAATTTTTCAGCAATTTTTTTTACAATTTTGATTTTTTCATCTAGTGAAAAGCCACTTTTACCTATATCGTGATTTGCTGTCCAGCCAATAAAACGAACAATAGCGTAAGGCGATTTTAGTTCAGACAGCGTTTCATCTGCCATTGAGGTGTTTAATACCGATGGATGCAAGTAACAATTTTCAAATAAACCGGGAACTTTTATGTGTTTGTGACTATAATTAAGTTCAAATGTTTCGGGTGTAACCACTTTTGTTGCCAGCGGAACTACAATTTTGTTAGTAATTGTAACAACCTCAGAATCAGGAAATATAATGGATTTCACACCCAGAATTCGCCCAATAAAAGCACTATAAAAAGATGCTTTTGAAATTACAACATCAGGCTTAAACTTATTGAAAATTCTGAAATAGCTAAGTATTACAAGATTTGTTGCTATAATCTTGCCTATTAATGATTTACGATGAATGCCGAAAATCTCATATTCTACATTTTCTTCCTCTAGAAGCTTTAATAAAATATCTTTATTGCGGGCAACCACCTTCAACGTATGGCCATTATTAGCTAAAATACGCATAACATATTTAAACTGATAATAATGCTTGGGATGATTAAGTTCTACTAATATTTTCATTGATAATTATTCAAAATAGCGAATTACTTTTGCGGGAACTCCTGTAGCAATTGAATAAGGCGGAACATCTTTAGTTACGACAGCTCCAGCTCCCACAACGGCACCTTCGCCAATTGTTACGCCGGGCATAATGATAGCTCCAATACCAATATGAGCACCATCTTTTATAATTACTTTTTTCAAAATCAGTTTGTTATCCATCACTGCTTTGCCTTTTCGGTGTGTGGATAAATCGCGTTGATGACATAAAATCTGAACTCCTGCCGTTATCCATACTTTTTTACCTATTTCAACAAGATACGGACAGGAGTCGTCTATCATTACCGAACGACTGATTTTTGACCCTTTACCTACTTTAACTCCCCTTAAGCGATGAATTAGAGCTGTAAAAGTGGCAGGAAAAGTGAATTGAGCAAAAATTGTCCAAAACCGTACCCAAATTCCAACTATTACCGATTTAATTGTTCGTTTGTGATTTGACATATTGATTTATATTTTATTTCTTTTCTGTTTTATTTTCTCTTCAACCAACGTTAACATAAACGATGTTACATCAATTTTTTCTGATAACATCTTTTGTCTTCTTCTCTTGAATTCCTCCTTTAAATTTTGTGTCAGAATCAATTCATCGATTTTTGATAAAATTTCATTTTGTTGCGATGTGTTGAATCCAAAAGTGAGTTTATATTTTGTTTCTAACTCATTCAAAACACTAATTTTTCCTTTAAAATCATTAAATTTCAAAGCAGGTACACCTAAAATTGCTGCCTCTACAGTCATACTTTGACTATCTCCAACAAATAAAGTTGAATATGCCAAAGCATGGTGCATATGTTTCACATTTATGGGTAATCTGAATGATTCAAAATCCTTAGGCAAATCATTCTCCGAGCTAATATAAACTCTACCAATTTTTGTTAGTTTTTCAATCAAAATTTTTAAAAATCGAAAATCAATCCCATTTATATTGACATCATGATAGGCATTTAAATCCACAAGCCGAATTATTGAATAATCAGAGTTTACATCAATTTCCGGAATAAGCTCTGAATTTGCTTTGAACCGGTTTGGATGTAAGTATGCCAATTTCTGATAACCATTGTATTCAATTTTTTTATACTTAAATATCCCTACATTAGTTGGAACTGGTGCAACCATATTAATTACAAACGGATAAGTAATATAACATTGCAAAAAAGTATAGTTAATATCATCTTCACCAAAAAAATAAAAAGGTACGTTTTCTAATCTTCCAACATAAGCCATTTGACTTAAAGTTCCAATCATAATATCCGGACAAAAACGCCTAACAATTCTACTTAATACAATTGTTGAATTAAAAATTTTCAACGCTTTGTCTATCAGTTTTTCATTTTTTTTTCTCTCTCCCAGTTTTTCATATTCCAATCCGTGCTCTTCAAGTAAACGTGCAAGAATATCTTTATCGGTAATTACAATTTTAAGTTCGTATTTTTTATTTTTTAATTCTCCTATAAGTTCTTTAAATAAATGAAAATGAGCCGGATGCCCCATTCCAATTAAAACTTTATTATTCATCGCCTACCTGTTTTATAAATTTAGCAGGAACACCACCATACACACAATTAGCGGGAATATCCTGGTTTACAACTGCACCAGATGCAACAATTGCTCTGGGTCCGATTTTAACACCGGGAAGTATAATCACTCCTGTACCTATCCAGGAATCATCTCCAATTACAATACTCTCCCGTACGGGTTTATATATATCGTTAAGTTTCGACCAGTTAGCATCCGAAGCAAGAACAAAAGTTACACGCGGTCCAATAGCTACTCTATTTCCTAATTGAATGATAGCTTTTTTATCATCGCTCGAAGTAGAAATAAAAAGTTCGGGCCCAATGTACACTTTTTCTCCCACTTTATATCCACAAGCTCTCATTGACAAAACCCTTACCTTATTGGCTGGAAATGATTTGATTATATATTTTAGCAACTTAATTTTAGACTTATAAAACAAACTCATATTTTTTATTTCTTTGATTTTTGCAATAATTGAATCGCCAACTTACCAACTGAATATAATAGCCGATTATTTACATACAAAAAACGTCCCTGTTCTAATAAACTACCTCCAAATTTTGATTTGAATTCAAAAACTCCATAACCAGTATTCGGTTTACCTGCTCCCATAAAGTCAAAGTATTTAAAACCATTATCAATCCCATATTCAATACCTGCCCAAGTAGCAAGTACCGACGCATGAATATTCTTATTTGTAGTGTCATCGCCGCAAACAAACCATTCGTATATGGTTTTGTTATTCAGCATCACACAAGTGATTCCACTTATTACTTTGTTATTTAATTTCACAACCAGTATTTTAGCAAACTTTGAGTGCGACAACTGCTCGAAAAATTCAGCCGGAAAAAGTGGTAGTTTTATCTTGTTTTTATATAAGTCGGCTATTAGTTTATAGTATTCAGTAATATCTTCGTGAGAAACAGCTTCTTGAATAATTGCTCCTGCATTCAAAGTCGATTTTATCTGCCTGCGTTTACTTTTACTCAAATTATTCCAGACTATTTCTTTGCTTGGAGTTGGTAAATGAAAATTTAAATGGGCATAGTATTCAAAACCAGTTTCTTTTAATGTTGGTATGTACGATTTGAAATCAACATAATTACGTATTTCTATGTAAATTGCTTTCTTTTGAAGTTCTTTTTGCGCCGTAGTTAGCAATAAATGTAAAGATTCGTCGGTAATATGCTGACTTAAAAGTAAACCGCCAGGTACAATTGCTCTTTTACTAAAAAACTGTTTTAATTTACCTCCTTCTGAAATAATGTAACCGCACATTACACCTTCCAATTTTCCATTTTCTGAAACTGCAAATAAAAAAGGCTCAAGAAAAGAAAGCGATTTGTAAAAATCGTAGCAATCTTTGGTTTGAAAAAAAGTAGCTGTGGGTGAGCTGTTTATCAATTCCAACCACTCTTCGTTATTTATAGATGATATATTTAAAATTTTTATCATAGTTGTCCTAATCAATAAAGTGTCTGAACCACAGTTCCAAATGTATCCACTTCCAAATATCTTTCGATATATTTATCTCACCTTTTATATGTCTATTAAACATAACAAGGGCTTTATCTGCATCAATAATTTTTCTTTCCTTAAAACTTTCCGATTCCAGAATTTCAGAAATAAATAGCTTAAATTTTTCAGTTCTGAACCATTCGTCCTGAGGAGTTGCAAATCCAATTTTATCCTGACGGTTTCGGATTTCTTCAGGTAAAATGCCTTTCATCGATTCTCTTAAAATGAACTTAGTAACTCCATTTCTGATAATTTGATTTGGTTCAATTGAAAGCGAATACTCTACCAGACGGTAATCGAGAAAAGGAGTTCTTGATTCTATTGAAAAAGCCATTGAATTGCGGTCGTTCCACTTCAATAAATGCTCTAATTTGAATTCAAAATGATTCAAAAGTGCTTCGTGTAAACTTTTTGAAGCATAAAGGTCATTTACAATTTTTGATTCAGTTTTCCTCACGAAATCAGAGTGTAAACAGCTCATTTCATTTTCTCTGGCTTTTGATTTTAAACCTGCGGGTAACAAGAAGAAAACAAAAGTTTTAAATGCATAAGTTGATTTGTGTATCCTGAAATAACTTATTAGTTCCTTTACAAGCCTTACCCATTTCAGATGCTTGAATAAATCTTTAAAATAAAATCCAAAAAAATAATGATATCCACCTAACTGTTCATCAGCTCCCTGTCCATCAAGAGTTACTGTTACATTCTTTTGAGCCAGTTGCATAACGCAGTATTGCGCAAAAGGCGAAGTTGTGGGTATTGGTTCGGCATGAACTTGAATAAAATGCTCCAAATTCTCCAATAGCATTTCCGGAGTTGGAACTATGGAATGCATATTTGAGAGTTCTGATTTATACAAATTGATAAATTTTGACTCATCAACTTTGTTATCAGCACTATAAATTGCCGAAAAGGTATTTACATCCGGCCTGTTTAACTCCTTGGAAATGATAGATGTTATTGCCGATGAATCCAGCCCACCACTTAAACAAACACCAACAGGCACATCGCTTCTCAATCGAATACTAACAGCATCGGTAAGTAAGGCTTTGAATTTCTCCTTATCGCCCTTCTGTTTGGTAACACGCGATGGCAAATCGTACCATTTCGATATGGATACATTTTTGTCAATAATTGTCAGACAATGGCCGTGTTGAAGTTTAAATATATCTTTAAAAAAAGTCTCGTTTGTTTGATCTGTTCGATTAAATAATAGATAATCAGAGATTAAATCGTAATTAACTTTTTTAGTTTTATCATAAACAGTAAGTAAGGATGGAATTTCGGATGCAAAGTAAAATGAAGATTCAGACTGATAATAGTAAAATGGTTTAACACCAAACCTATCGCGGGCTGCAAATAGTTGCTTTGATACTTTGTCGAAAATGGCAAATGCAAACATACCGTTGAGCTTGTTTAAACATTCGGCGCCATAATGTATATACATAGCGAGCAATACTTCCGTATCTGTTTGGGTTTTAAACTTAATTCCCAGTTTTTTAAGCTCTTCCCTTAGTTCAATGTAGTTATAAATCTCACCATTAAATACAATGGTGTATCGTTCCGAACTGTCACTCATAGGTTGATGCCCTGCATCCGAGAGATCAATTATACTTAATCTGACAAAACCAAATCCTATATTATTTTCTATAAAAACTCCTTCGTCGTTAGGTCCACGATGCTTTATCTTATGCATCATCGATTTAATAACCTGTTCTTCGATGTGTTTTTTATCAAAATTAACTACTCCACAAATACCACACATTTCGGTTATTTTTTTACTAATTTATTGTAAATTGAAATTAATCTCGCTGCTATATGTCGATTATCTACTCTATCTAGTTTTTCCTGTGGATAATCTATTTTTTGAGTATGTATTGCCTTTTCTATTGCTTCGCATATTTTTATTGCATCATAAGGTATAATAAAACAACCCTCAATATCACTTAATTGTTCTACGGCATCCCCAACATTTGTTGTTACTATCGGCTTTCCACAGGCCATGAGTTCCTTGAAAAACATAGGTGAACCTTCGCGAATGGATGTGAGTAAACCTATATCTACTGCATTCATTACTAAATTTACTTCCTCGCGTGAGTAGCCGTAAAGTTCTACCAGCTCGTAATCTGAAGGTAACAATTTCATGGCTTCAAATGCCAGTGGAGCATTTTTCTCAGGTCGATTAAACTTACTCGAAAATAAAACAATCCTTTTCTTTAAATCCCAATTTAGTTTTTTGCGGGCTTCGATTTTATCAATTGGATAAAAGGTTTCAAAATCAATCCCGCACGGCACAATGCTTGATTTGGATTTAAAGAATGGAATTTTGGCTGCCTGATTTGCAGATACAAAGATACAGTAATCTGACATAATTAATGGGTAATACGATAATAAACGTAATGAAAGTTTATTAATATCGCATCCGTGGAAAGTAGTTATTACAGGAATATTAAATTGTAAATTAGCCAAAAAACCAGATAATCCGAAATGAGCATGTAGTAAATCTGGTTTAAACTGTTTAATTTTATCTAGTAACGGTTTACGGCTTTTCAAATAACCACGCCAGCCCTTACTCTCAATTGTGAAATACTGACAATTAACTCCGGATTGAATTAATGCATCAACCTGATCGCTCACAAAAGGAGAAATTCTTCCTGAATTTTTACTGCAAACAACTAATACCTTTATGGTAGAATTCATATATTTTAGTGATATTTATTCTTACTTTTTAAATTCAATCAATCTATTATCAATAAATTATGTCATTCCTCTACCAGCTAACTTAAACCAGTTCCAGCCAATAATAATAACAAAAACAAATATCAACCACCAATTGTAGTATTTTTTTTGTTTGTTTGTAATTTGTGTTATTCCATAAGCAGCAAGAATTAAGATAAATGGTAATGCAGGTAAGTGAAAACGTTCAGATGCAGCAAAACGGCTAAATGATATAACTACAAGGTAGCCAATAACAAACGACCCCAATAATAAATAATCACGCCACCGTTTTTGCTGTATAACTGTAAACAAAGCAATAATCACAAAAAAAGCCATTATATTTTTTATATAATATCCTCCATGTAACAGTTGTTGGTTTTGCTGGAAAGTTATATTAATCATAGTAGGTAACGGAACAAGAAAAATAAGTGGTGCAAACGAAACTCCTGCAATGTATTTTACGTAAGAATTACCACCTTCACGTGTTTCCATGTGCTTCATACCTGCTTCTTTTACTCCAGCTCTGGCATTCCATAACTGCTCAATTTCGGTTGATATGGTACCACCAATAAAAAATCCAATGGTAACAACTACCCATATACCCAAAACAAACTTTTTTTGCATTTTAAGTACGCGCTTTGATGTTAAAAAGATAGTGGTAAAAAGCGAAAATAAGGCAGTGGCCCCTAAAGCAGTTCGAAATGTAAATATACTACCAGCAAGCAAAAGAATAGGAAAAATTGCTTTAAACGAAAAATCGGTACCCCGCATCAAATAATCAGCACGTTCGATAAAATAAACAGTTAAAAAAACCATTTCTGTTTCTTTTAAATGTATTGAAGTATAATAAATTAAATTAGGCATTAACATACAAAAAATAGCACTCATACGTCCTACTTTATCATTAAAATTGCGGGTTGCTATCTTATAAATCAACACACAAGTCCAGGCACTCCAGGCTGCCTTAATTATACGTGCAATAAGTATCGATTTGCCAGTTAGGGCATATATTACACTTAAATACACTGGATAACCCATGTCCGATATATCAATTCCAGGATCTTGTGTCCATATCTGAGTATGTAAATCAAACTTACCATCCCAAAGGCAATCGGCTCCAAACTGCCCAATTGCATGATAAAAACCAACATCTGCAGCTTCGAACTCAAAAGGTTGTCCTGTAAATGCTATATAAAAAAAATACATTACTACAACATAAACTGCTCTAATAGAAAAGGCTGTCCAAAAAAGTTTTTTAATAAATCTGGCTTCAGATAATCTATCCCATTTCCGAATCATTGCTGGTGTTCCGTTAAAAAAAGCTAGAACGGCTACAATTCCAAAAAGCCACCAAATAAGAGGCATCATATTATTGAAAAAGGCAAAGCTTACCAATAATAATAATACGATGTAATACGAAATGGCTTTTGATGTATAGAATTTTGTGAACACGGATAATACACGAATTTTACGAATGAAGACTACGAAATTATAAACTACGAATTTGGCGAATAATACTATTCACCTTTAATACTATACTAATTGACACTTGAGTAAAGTATCTTAAGATTTGAAATATGCTTTTCAATACTATATTTTACTTTTACTTCAATTGATGCTTTGAGTGCCTTCTCGATATAGGATTCTTTATCTTGCAAAAATAGTGAAAAATGACGGAATAATTCCATTTCATCTTTGGTTTTATAGATTGTAGCCAATTTGCCATTTTCTGTAATCTCAGTCATTACCTCCCAATTATTTGCAAAAACAGGAATACCACATGCCAAAGCTTCTACTACGGCTATGCCAAAGGTGTCATGTTCAGTTGAATATATAAATGCATCTAGTTGCTGAAGCAATTCCGGAACATCATTTCTAGTGCCAAGAAAATGAACTTTCTCTGACAAACCATGCGCCGAAATAAAATGCACACAGTCATCGTATCTCTCTGGAGTTAATTCATTCCGTTTTCCAATAAATAGAAAATGGAAAGGGATGTTCTGATTCTGTAGCTCAACAAGAAATTTACAGATAGTCATTTGATCTCGTCCGGGAACGAAATTTCCCACTGTTCCAAGAAGTAAATCCTCATTTTTCAGAGCTAAGGTTTTACGAATGGCTGATTCATTTTCCAAATTCAAAATTTTATCAAACGAAATGCCGTTATAAACTGTATGTTGCTGACTGCTATTCAAATGATATTTTTGGGTGTAATGTTCTTTTTGACAATTACTTACATATGTATTTAATGCTGTACGGCTTAGAATAAACTTTAATAATTGAAGAGACAATTTGCTATCCGAAAAATCGTATCCATGAAGTGTTAGTATTACTTTCGTTTTTGTAAATAAACATGCAAAGTGAGCATAAATAGCATCGATAGGTTGCTGTGCGTGAGCAATATCAACGTTGTTGTTCTTTATAATGCTACGCAACCGAATGATATAGCTGAGTAAATTAGTTACGGGTAAAAAAAACAGGCTAATGCCACTCGAAATAAATTCTTTTTCGAGTACACCCGTTTTTCGGTAAATGCATATTGCATCCAATTTGTTGGCTTTTGCATTGCGAAATACATCCAACAACAATGTTTCGGTTCCACCACGATTGAGAGAACCCAAAAGATAAGCTATTTTCATTTTTTTTTACTACGAATTTTTCAAACTACGAATTAAAACAAATTATACGAATTGCACGAATAAGAAAAAAGACAAATATTCATTTGCGCAATTTGTGAACCAACGGTCAGCGTAGCTAAATTAGTTCTTTTTTATTTGTAGTTTAAATGTGTTTTTTAATTTTGAACCCAATTTCAAGACTTTATACCACCACTTTACAACTATCCGAGGTAAGATTCTGTAGTAGATTCGGTATTTGAATGCATGTTTCTCCCAATGAATAGAATTGATTATTTTATCAACTTCTGATTTGTTTTTTTTTGCTAAATAATACGGAAGCAGACTATATACAGCTAATACCTCATACAATGCATTAAAATCAGTATTGTTTCTCAGCATTGAATAATCGGCAAACAAAAAATGTTCATGTGGCAAATAAAGTTTTTCATCTACAGCTCTATTAGCAATGTCAACATCCTGATTATAGTTTGAAAGTTGTTTGTTTATAAAGGCAACTTTATGATTTGCAGCAATTCTAGCCCATAAATGAAAATCTTCTCCCATTTTTAGCTCTGGTTTAAAACCGCCAAACTCTTCGAAAGCAGATTTTTGAACTATTACAGCTCCGGTCCATAATGGCATCCACAAAGTCTGTGCATAGGTTTTGAAGTAATTGATATAGCCTTTTATGAAGTTTGTTTCCACACCAATAATTGCAGGTATTAACTTTCCATATTTAACTTTATAATAACTGCTCCCATAAATGCCTGCTTCCGGAAATTCATCAATTAATTGTTTCATTTCTTCCAGATACGTTGGTTCCCACCAATCGTCGGCATCCAAAAAAGCAATATAATCATATTTTGCCAATTTCACACCATTGTTGCGAGTGGTGGAAACGCCCTGATTATTTTGCTCAACTATCCTTAAATTTGTATATAGCTTCGGATTCTTTTCTCGTAACTCGTAACTCGTAACTCGTAACTTCTCTAAGCTGTTATCTTTTGAACCATCGTCAATTACAATAAGCTCAAACTCCTGATAGGTTTGGGCCACGACCGATTGGATAGCTTTTGCTATGTAAGGTGCTTTGTTGTAGAGGGGGATAATTACGCTGAACATTGCATTATTTTTCTGTAAATGTCATATTCTATATTTTGTCACAAGCGATACCCAATTTTTTATCATTTTTTATCACAGAAGATACCTTGGATAAATTTTTTGGAGTATTGAAATGGTTAAAAATTAGGAAATCACTTCTTTTAATTTATTTTCCAATAGTTCGAAAAATACATAGATTTTTTCAGAAGCATTTTGTTGAAAAACTGGTTGGTTTATGAATTCAGTGTATGCTTTGGGGTCTGTATTCAGTAGATTAATTTTTTTTAAAACCTCACTATTATCACCGTTGAGTTTTAAAAATAATATCCTGTCCTGATTCAAAATTTCAGGCTCCGGACGATTTTCGGATCCCCAATAGATTGGAATACACCCAGCTTTTATGGCATCAAATATCTTTTCGGTAACATAACCGTTATTATCCGAATTCTCCGGACAAAGATTAAATTTGAATTGCCTCAAATATTCAATTTTGTTGTCGTTAAAGCTGGTTATTAATTCATCATCATTATGTCGGAATTTACCGGGAAAATGTATGGGATTAATCTCGGAAACTATATCCGCAAATTTAGCACGATCGCCAAAATAATCTTCCCGACAAATAAATGCACAAAATTTTTCACGAACCGAATTGTTTCTATTGTCTTCAATATTTTTGCAAATATTTAGTATAGAGTTTAAAGTATCGTTAGGCTGAAACATGGTTACAATCCAATAGGGAAACCGAATGTATTTCGGATGATCCAAATAATCAAAACCTATCGATAGCTTAATTCGTTTATCCTGAAGTAATTGGTCTTTATATAACTCCCATGGCGATTGATAAACATGTACATTCTCAAAAGTATAGAATAATTTGATATCACTCTTGTTTAAAAAAATAGACAAACGGCTTCCATTAACGCTAAAAATACTGATTTTTTTGTGTCGTAAATTTAGTTTTTTGTTTAAAATAAATTGTACAAACCAACTATTATTGATTAATTCAGCGCAAAGCTCACCTCCAATTTGGCAGTTGAAATATTTAATATCAAGACCTTTACCTGCTAGTGAGTCTCTATAATACCTTCGGAAATCTTTTGCAATTTTTTTTAGGATCATGGGTTTTAAATTCAAAGTTTTTATTTGCGAAATAGTTCTTTGGTTTTACTTAGAATGCAGAACAAGTAAAATGTAACCGGATTTAGAGCATAGTTGATTTTCTTATTATTGTATCCCAATTTTATAACCTCTTTAGCAAATTTCCGAGCGGCTAAATAATCAAAATTTTTATAGGCTATATTTGTTAAAACGGTATTGACGTATATATCGTAACTTTTTTCATCGTATGGTAAATCAACAGGGAATTTGTTACAAAGATACAAATACATTTTTTTCTCATTCTCAAAACGTTTAATAGCTTTATCGTAGTCTCTTATTGTAGTAATTGATTCAGATCCAATACTGTAAGTCACAGTCGAAATATCTAAATGTTGAAAGCTTGTTTGTCTCGACAAAATAATCCATGTTGGCCAGTCTTGAATAGGAAATCGTAGCCGAATATAATCTTCGAAGTTTACGTGCTTCTCAAATAATTCGGCTCTTAACATCACTGAACTTACCAAGATACGGTAATTCCCGCTAAAAATAGCTTGTGTTAAATTATCGTATGGTGGATTCTGTATTTTAACTTCTTTAATATTTTTTGAATTTACATCGTACGTTCTATAATCAGTATGTACCAACCCCACGGTAGTGTTTTTTTCTAAAAAATCTACTTGCATTTGCAATTTATTGGGGTTATGCCAATAGTCATCATCGTCGCACGAGGCAATGTATTTTCCTTTTGCCAAATGAACTAGTGTAGCCCAATTTCCACCTAAACCCAAATTTTTTTCATGAAATTTCAGTTGAATAATGTCGGGGTGTTTTCGTTGGTAATCCAGCAATAAAGCTTCAGAATTGTCAGTACTGCCATCATCGCCAATTATAATTTCTATTGGAAATGAGCATATTTGGTTTAAAACTGAATCTATAGTTTTTGAAATAGTATGTGCTCTGTTGTACGAACATATAACCACAGTTACAAGCGGTTTTTTAGATAATTCGTTGTTCATTAACTGTGTTTTATGAGTTAAATTTTGGTCCAATTTTCGGGTAAAATATCTAAAGTTTCGTGTGATCGAAACCATTTTGAAGGTGCAATAACAATTTTATCTATATTTTCGTTCAGCCATGCTCCCCACCAGCTAAAGCTGCTGTTAGCAATAATATTGTGAGTGCATTTGCTCATTAAAAACATATCTTGCCAGGAGTCAGCTTTGTGATTCCAGTCAACAAAATATACATTTTTAAGATTTGAAAAATGGTTTTTTGCCCATTCAATGTCGTCGGAAAAAAAATAAAAATAAGGATCTCTTACATTTTTTTCGATAAACGAAATTGCTTTTACGTAATAACTTAAATCACACAAACCACCTAATAAAATATTAGCATCAGTGTTGGTAACATAATCACCTCTACGTATATGAACTGATACCGTGTTTTTGTTCGAAAACTGCGTTAGTAATTCAATATTCTTTTTGTTTAAAAGTTCGCGTTTAAAAGTAAATTGTTGTCTGATAATATCTTCTGCATTTTTAAAATACTTTTCCGATTGCCAATAACCACTGTAATACACAATTTTACTTGCATCAGTTTTAAAGTTTGTGTAAGTGCCAATCGCAAGATCCTGTATTTTTAATATCCATTTTTTGAGCATTTTCTTTAAAAACCCGGATATTAAATTTGAAATCAAATGTTTTTTTATATCAAAAACCGTATCTAACTCGTAGCCATTATGTAATGAGTATTTGGCAATATAAACTTTCGAAATTGACTTTGGTTCTTTTACCTTTAGTGATAGATAAAATGCATACTGAAACATTTGGTTTCCTAAACCACCGGCTATGGATATTATGTTGAGTTTCATATATTTGTTTTCAAAAAGACATTTACTTTAGATTCGAGATTGCTTTTTGTGAGAAGTTAATTAACAATGAATATAATTTTTCAATTAATTTAATTTGAATCATAGCTATTCTTTGTGCTGGTTTATTAAAAATACTTTCGTATAACGTACTTAAAATGAAGCTTATAATGATAGTTGCTGCTGAAAATATTAAAAGTATAAAAATGAAATACCAATTTGAAATGAAGTTTGAGATATTAAAATATTTACTTAGAATAATCCTAATTGCGCCTTCAATTATATAGATGGATAATACGCTCTTAGCTATATAATTAATTGATTTGGATTGTATTTTAATTTCTTTGAAATACATAAAAATTAAAACTGATAGAAGTATTATGGTAATTGAATTATCTCTTGCGAAGGGAGCATTAACTCCAACTCCGCCCTTTAAATAAGTAATTAAATAATTAATTCCAAAATTGATGATTATCAAGACACAAATAAAAAGTAATAGTTTTATTTTTCTAAAATCATTAAAATTATACTTTCTCAGATATGCACCAATTAAGTACATTAAAATCATATTTATTAGCCCTTTACCTCCATCCCTCATGAATTCATATTGAAAGATGGATGGTATTATACTAAAAACTATTACCATTAAAACAATTAGTTTCTCAAACAATTTTTTTGATAGCATTTCAGGAATTTTATTAATATATCCCGAGAAAACATAAAGCACAAAATAACATGAAATAAACCAATAAGTTCTTGAAATAACAGGAAAAAAAGCCTTTATAACTTTTATGATTGAAACTGATTCTCCAAATAATAACAATAGAAGTACTGATAGAATTGAAAAAAATAAAACTTTCAAATGTAAAGTAGAAAGTTTTCTTAAGTCAAAACTTATCCCAAAATATCCTGATAATAATATGAAACAACTTACACAGGCATTAAATATACTATTAATAAATACACCCCAAACAAGGTTAATCCCTTTAGCTTCAAAAAAAACTGAGCCGTAAGAGTGCATAATTACTATACCAACAATGCATATTATTCGGAGCAGTTCAAAATTTGAATTTCTTTTAGAAGTCATTAATATGAAATTATTTTTTTTAAATTATGGTATCTAAAGCGTTATTTATCACTTCCACCACCCGTTTCACATCATCCCACTCCATTACGGGACTAATTGGCAAACTTAGTACCTCATTGTGTATTAGCTCTGTAATGGGCAAGGTTACATTGTTCATTTCTTTGTAAGCACCTTGTTTGTGGGGTGGGATAGGATAATGAATTAGTGTTTGGATGCCGTTATCGGTTAAGTGTTGCTGTAAACGGTCACGTTCGGTGCAGCGGATAATAAAAAGATGAAAGACATGTGACTTTGAGACAACAGACGACGGACAGCAGACTACAGATGGGAGAATGATATGTTCATTCTTAATGTTGTTAATATAATAATCTGCAATTTTTCGACGGTATTCGTTTTCTTGGTCAATGTATTTTAGTTTTACATCGAGCAACGCGGCCTGAATTTCATCTAATCGGCTGTTTAATCCCTGATATTCATTTACGTATTTTTGTTTGCTACCGTAATTACCTAGTGCGCGTATCATGGTGGCTAACTCATCGTCGTTGGTGGTAACTGCTCCTGCATCACCAAGTGCTCCCAAGTTTTTACCCGGATAAAAACTAAAACCGGCTGCATCGCCCATTGCTCCAGTTTTTTTTGACTCTATCTGATGTCTGTTGTCTGTTGTCTGTTGTCTATATTCCGCCCCTATCGCCTGCGCATTATCTTCAATAATTTTCAGATTATATTTTTTTGCCAATGCTTCCAGTTCTTCATTCCAGCAAACATGTCCGTATAAGTGTACCACCATAATGGCTTTTGTACGAGCGGTTATATGTTTTTCAATCAGCGAAATATCCAAATTATAGGTGTTAATATCCGGTTCAACCAAAACTGGTGTTAGCCGGTTGTCGCTTATTGCTAATACTGAGGCAATGTAAGTGTTTGCAGGCACGATTACTTCATCACCCTCGGCCATAATGCCCATTTCAATATAAGCCTTCAGTATCAACCGCAGCGCATCCAATCCGTTAGCTACTCCAATGGCGTGTTTCACACCTACATATTTCGCCAAATTAGTTTCAAAGTTTTTCACTTCGTTGCCAAGCAAGTACCAACCAGAGCTAAAAACTCTGTCGGTTGCTTTTTCTATTTCAGCCTGATATACATCATTGATTTTTTTTAAAGATAAAAAATCAATTTTATTTTCAATATTTATAAAATATTTAAACGCTTCGACGGGCGAAATAGCATATTCGGAGTTTTCCAAAAACACTTTATCGGATGTTATTACTTTGGCCTGTGCAGCAATAGCCGAAAGTTCGATTAAATAATCTTCAAGATCTAAAATAGCCAGCTTATTATCAAAATCGATATAGGATGGTGTTTTGATAATCCGAAGTCGATTTTCAATTTCAAAATAGTCGGATTCGAACTCAGGATAATTCTTCTTGAGAACATAACGAATATTATGAAGCTGACTTGACGAAATGGCAGCTCCCCCCTTTTTTAATAAGAGGTAAAGCAGTTGTGTTTTTAGTTGATTGTTAGTAGCTCGCTTTGCGATAACATCAATCAAAAAGTTATTATCGAGTATAAATAGCATTTCTATGAGGTATATTTTTAATTTTTTGTATTAAGTCTTCAGCTGAATTAATAATTTCATCGGGCGATAAAGCCACAGAGCTATATATTGGAATTGACTCTTCTACAATTTGTCTTTGTTCTTTTTCCTCATATCGTTCCAAAATAGCTAAACCACGTAAGGTTTTATAATCCATATCTAAAAGCTCTTTGTCGGTAATATTTATCTCAACCTCAATTTTTGATTTCTGTGAACTACCCAATCCGCTAATTTGTACCGAATACCAGTCGTCGTGTTGATGTATTGCTGTTGTTTTCATGTTCGTTTCATTTGTTTAGTTTTTTAATTTTTCGTTTTTGTTCCCCTTTTAGGCTTCGACGTGAGCTCAGCCGAACGGGTTAGGGGTCAATTTTCTTACAAACCTTGCCGGATTTCCATACCAAAGCTCATTTGCCGGTACATCTTTCGTAATTAGGCTTCCAGCACCAATCAGCGCATTTTCGCCTATTGTTACTCCACCCAAAATAACAGATGCAGCACCAATGGAAGCTCCATTTTTAATAATAGTTCGTTGCAATTCAAAGGCTTGTTTGGCACGTGGGTATTTATCGTTGGTAAATGTAACATTAGGTCCAATTTGTACATTATCTTCAATTGTAATTCCATCCCAAAGGTAAACACCATTTTTAACAGTTACATTATCACCAATTTTCACATCATTTTCAATAAAGCACTGACTACAAATATTGCAATTTTCACCAATTACAGCACCGGGCAAAACTACCACGAATTGCCAAATTCGGGTGTTTTCAGTTATGTTTTCGGATTGTACATCCGCCAATTTATGAATCATTTTTTATATTTTTAGAACAAAGAATAAAGTACAAAGATAAAGACATTCACACATCACCACATCATCACCACATTTTCATATCAAAAAACTCCCCATATTCACGTATATAATCTCCTTCATCGTATCGGTGCGATGCCATTACCAAACAACATGATCCCGACGAGAAGTTTATTAATTCGCGCCATATTCCGGGTACAATTTTCAATCCCTGATAAGGCCGGTTTAGATGTACTGTTCGTTTTTCCTTTCCATCGTCCAACACGACATCAAAACTACCTCCTGCTGCTATTAATAGCTGATACAGCTCCTTATGCGCATGTCCACCACGTTCTTCACCTCCCGGAACATCATATAAGTAATAAACGCGATTAATATCAAATGGGACAATATCGCCATTTTCAACTACTGTAATATTGCCTTTGTCACGATGATTCTTGTCCAACTCTATAACTTTGCAATCGTGTACCGAAGTTGTTGAAGCATTGTATATAGGATTTATAAAATGTAAGTTATTTGAAATTAAAACAGTTCCAACCACATTCGGTTCAGATGCAAAGTTACGAAAATCCTCTAAACTGCGCATGTAATCGCTTTCGTGATAAGGCGTAGAAGCAAGTACTAAAGCAATGGAATTGGTCGAGAAATTAAGCATTTGGCGCCAACAACCAGCTGGCACATACAACCCAAAATAGGAACGATTAAGTGAAAATTTCTTTTTCCGACCGTTTCCATTGTCAATCACCACATCGAAACTTCCCGACATAGCCACAATAAACTCATGTTGCTCTTTGAAAGCATGCCCACCACGGGTTTCACCTCCGGGCACATCGTAAATCCAATACGCCCGTTTTATTTCGAACGGAATATGTTTACAGCCTTCGAGAAACGAAAGATTTCCACGAGGATCGGTAATTTTTGGGAGATTAATTATTTGTGGTTGCTTCATATTTTCTCTGACAACATTAGTTTATAACGTTTAACCAATGCAAAGATATAAAATCCTAGTCGTGTTTTGGTACGTTGAATGGCTTTTTGTTCTTTGCTGCTTATTTTTTGTATGTTTTGTAATTCCTTACGAGCTATTTTATAATCAAAATTATATACTGCCATCAGAAACCGACGATATACCATATAATCGTGTGCCCATTGCTCGCTATACTCCACTTCGCCGGGAAAAAGTTCATCCAAATACCGACGAATTTCTACTAACCCCTGATGGTAATACAAGTAGCGTGGGTGATTAAAATTGATAAATGTTTGTGACGAATTATACACACGGTAAACCACGCATAAATCAGGTATGTGCCCAAACTTGGTATGTTTGGACATAATGGCTTGCATGGGCACATCTTCGACAGAGAATTTCCGGCGAATAAATTCATCCAAATCGATGAATTGTAATAATTCGGCTTTGAACAACAACGACAATGGCATGGCATACACACCACCACGCCATGTTTTGTCAAAAACATTTCCATCGGTCACAGGTTGCAAAGGTGCAATGCCTTCCACCAGTTTGTTTTTCTCCACCAGCAAGCGATACCCACTTGTAGTAACAGCACCATAATCCGTATTAGTATTAAAAAAAGCCAATTGCTTAGCAATCTTTTGTTTATCACACCAATAGTCGTCGCCTGCACACACACCTATAAACTTTCCACGGCACAGCCGCAAGGTATCTATATAGTTTTTGGTAATTCCCTGATTCGTATCCTGCAACAAAAGTGTAATCTGATGAGGAAATTTTTGCTGATAAGTTTTACAAATTTCGCGGGTGTTATCCGTTCCACAATCTTCGCCAATTATCAATTCGAGCGTAAAATCACCCATCTGCTCCAAAATACTTTCGATAGTTTGCGCAATGGTTTTTTGCTGATTATAAGTAATTATAAATACCGATACATCAGGAGTTTTTATTAATTCTGGTGAAGCGATTTTCATGAATTTATTGATTTTTTAGCAATCTTCTCACTCACATTTATTCTTGGCAAATAATACTTCCGGCTTATCCATTGTTGTTTGAGGTTACCAGAAATGGCCGAGAAGGCAAACTGATAGTCGGTTTGCTGTAATTGTTTAATATTTGCGCATGATACTTCGACCAAACGACCATAGGGAAATGCAAAGCAGTGAATGGGTTGATCGGTGAGTTGTTGCAAGTAGCGCCGCGAGTGTTCATATTCTGTTTTGGCTTCGTCTGTGGTTAAGTACCGAAACATTTTGTGGTTCACGGCATGCGACCCAATAGTGCAGAGTGGGTCTTTTGCCATGAGCATTATTTGCTCGGCAGTAAGGAAATTCTTTTTACCTATTAAATTTTTGGTTATAAATAGGATAAAAGGAATATTGTGTTGCTTGAGGAAAGGATAAGCGTGTGTGTAAACGCTGGTATTGCAATCGTCGAACGAAACGTAGAAACTGTTTTTGTCCTTCGGAGTTTTTCCTTCAATTTGCAGTGTAAGTTGATTGAAAGTAAGTGGTTTTCTGCCCTTTTGAATTTGCGCTTTCAGAAATGCTTCGAATGAAGCTTGCGACAGTGCAAACTCCGATTTTACATCTTCTTTACGCTCCAATATATCGTGAAAAATATACACTTCGGTTCCATGCTGAAGTTTGCTAATAATCTTCAACATTAACGTATAAAGTCTGTTTTTTTCGCGTATTAGGCGGAGTTTAATTGGTATCATTTCTGAAAATTAGAAATTAAGTAAATTGAAATAATATTGATTGTAAATGAAAAAAATCCATTATTACTATAAATATTTACTGAAAAACAACTTTTCGAATTACCTTTTTACGCAAATTCCAGAAAAACTGTAATTCACCACGTCGTTGCATCAAACTGAAACGGGTCTTTCGTTTGTCGTGTGCAAAAATAAGCAATTCTGCTTGTTTTTTCAGTACAAAAAGGATTGCAAATAGTATATATTTAATAACATTGTAATTGTACCGAAAATTATTCTCACGAAATACACCGTAAGCATTACTAATTCCGGTATTAAAAAAACGTCGCCCCATATCACGTTCAGTGCCTTGTTTGGCAACAAACTGTAGATGTTGCATGCTAGCAAAAGGTGTCCAGCCAATCAGTTTGCCTGCTTTATGTAGTTTAATAACTAAGCCCGTATCACCATCACCTACTAAATAATCGCCCACCAAATCAGGGTTAAAACCGCCCAGCTCTTTAAACACTGCTTTGCGAATGGAGAAAATACCGCCATTGAGGTAAATGTCTTTTCTATAAATTACTTTGTTGCCATAATTGAGCCTCCCCAACATAAACAGGTAAGGTTCTATCCAATCGGGAGCTGGAGCGTCCCATTGTATTTCAATTTTTCCGGCTACAGCATCTACCTTTTCGTTGGTTGTATATACATTCAGCACTTCCTGTACACATTCGGGATTAAATAATCCGTCGTCGTCGCAAAAAATTAGAATATCAGACTTTGCAATTTGAGCACCAGCATGTCGGGCATTGGTCGAACCTTTTTGTTTTTCGAGCAGGTAGTGAAAGTTAGGTTTATCAGCGATAAAAGTTTGAATTAGTTGTGCCGAATTGTCGGTAGAATTATTATCCACTACAATTACTTCGAAATCAGTTGCAGGCAGGGTTTGAGCAGGCCATGTTTCGAGTGAGCGAATAATTACGTCGGAACGATTGTAGGTGGGGATTATTATGGAAGCTTTCATTTTTTAAGTGAATTTATTTTCCTTTTTTTATTTGTAAAATATTCATTTATGTGTATTATTATCAGATATTTATAATGTAAAAACTGACTTTTACTTCCGAGTTTGGCACGTTTTTACTTCCGAGTTTGGCACGAATCAAAATGCGACATGCTACCTGCGATTGTTTATTGTTTTACGGAGATTATCCGCGTTGCTGGTATCGGTATTACCAGCGTGCTAAAAAATGGAACACTGATGACGCTGATTTTTCAAGCGTGGATTTATAGACCATTTTTTATAATTTCATTTAGTAGTACCGAAGTTTTTGTTGCACCTTTTTCACTTACATGATCACCATCAGGTAGAAAATCTTCATCTTTAAAGTTTAAACCTTTGAAATCTATTACTCTTATTTTGTTTTTTTGCATAATGTTGTTGTAAGTTTTTATGTAATTTAATGGTACTCTTTCATAATACATTTTATGTAATGGGGTATTTATTGCAATAAGAGTAATCTTGTTTAATTTACAATAACTACAAATGTTCTCGAAATATTTGATGTTTGATAACGAATAAATTCTTTTTGAGAATTGTTCTTGAATTCTTTTATCTATTGATGAACAATTTAAAGGTAAATCTGTATTAATTATATCAAATCCTCCTTTCCATTGATAATAATCTTTTTTGAATAACTGTTTAAATGCTCCTGATAAAAAATTCGTGTCAAAATAATAGTTGGCTAAAAGAGTAATTTGTTCATTTAAATTGAATAAGTAGAAATAATTATTAAATGAATATTGGTTGTATAAATCCGCATCATAATAAGATGAAAAATTATGATAGCCTGCTCCAAGAAAAACAGTGTCTACTTGTGGATTATTTTCTGTTATATGTTTAATTTTCTTATAACTATACAGATATGATTCACTTGCAATTGACAAACTGACTGAATTAGGGATGTATTTATTATTTAAAGCTAATTGAACATGAGAGTCTCCTATAATTATTTTAGTTATATTAGGTGGTAATTTAAAGTTGTTTGCATTGACTTTTACGCACAAGTCATATCGAAAAAATAGTAAAACGATTACGACTAAAAGTGTTGTTGTAAATATTAAAATTTTATATATAAATTTCCTCATAACTTTAAAATTGAAAATAGATAAATTGTTGTTCTTCTCCAATAAAGTAAAGTATAGATATTGAAAGAATTACATAAAAAATCCATCTTGTAATATTGTTTTTTAATAAAACATTCTTATGAATAGCAAATTCTGATTCACGTCCTAACCATTCAATTATGAAGAATATTAGTACGGCAATTTTTAGAAATCTATCTCCGGTTATTTCCGGAATTGAGAAAAATGAAATTGAAAATATTTCTTTGATAATAATATACGATTGAAATACTGACTCAGATCTAAAGAAAATCCAAGCTAACGATACCAATATAAAGGTTGTGGCAATTTTATACAAATCTGAAATTGATGGCAACCACTTTCCTTTTGCTACAATTTCAAGATTAACCCGGTTTGTTTTTAATAAAATAGAAGGGAATATAAACAACGCATTTATTAAACCCCAAATTATAAATGTCCTATTTGCTCCATGCCAAAAACCACTTACAGTGAAAATAATCAGAGTGTTTCTGATTGATAGCCACTTACCACCTCTACTGCCACCTAATGGTATATAAAGATAGTCTCTAAACCAAGTAGAAAGAGATATGTGCCATCGACGCCAAAACTCTGCAATATCCCTAGAAAAATAAGGAAATGCAAAATTCTTCATTAAATTAAATCCAAATAAACGGGCGGTGCCGATAGCTATATCAGAATAACCAGAAAAATCGCCATAAATCTGTATTGCAAAGAAAATTGCGCCAATAAAAAGAGTTGAGCCATTGTAATCGTTAAAGTTGTCAAAAATAGTATTTGCGTATTGAGCACAATTATCAGCTATAACAACTTTCTTAAACAATCCCCAAAGTATTTGACGCATTCCTTTTATGGAATTCTCGTAATCAAAGGTTCGTTTTTTATAAAATTGTGGTAATAAATTTGTAGCACGTTCAATTGGTCCTGCAACTAATTGAGGAAAAAAACTAATATAGGCAAAGAAGGAAACAATATCATTTGTGGCTTTCAGCTGTTTTCGATATACATCGATGGAATAACTTAATGCTTGAAAAGTATAGAAACTTATTCCTACAGGTAGTATTAAATATAAAGTAGCAGGTTCTAAATGTATATTTATATTCGCAAATGCTTCTACGAAACTGGCTACAAAGAAATTGAAGTATTTATAAACACCCAGTATTCCTAAATTGAGAATTATATTGGATGTTGAAATAATTTTTGCCCAATTAATTTTTTGTATTTTTGTTTCATGCTTTAATCGAATTTTTTCGATTAAAATTCCACTAAACCAACTACACAAGGTTGTAAATGCTATGAGAATAAGAAAACGCCAATCCCACCATCCATAAAAAATATAGGATACAAAAACTATAAATAGGTTTTGTAAACGTAACTGTTTATTAAAAACAAACCAATACAATATAAATACGATTGGTAGAAAAACTGCAAACTCAATTGAGTTAAATAACATGTTTTTTTAATAACACCATTCTTGTTTGTATTTTTTTCTGTCAATCACTTTTTTCTTTAGTAAATATATTGGCTTAAAGGTGTTTGCTATAATTAAACCAATAAATTTTAGTAAGAGAATTCGGGAAATGGGATTTAAATATGACCCTATAGGAGCAATTAAATGTTTGTTTTGTGTAACTTCTTTATAAAAGTTTATTTTCTCTCTGAATGAAGCTCCAATTAATTTAGGAGCAAAATTATTAAAATACCACTTAGCCATTTCATATAGTTGTTTCGAAAAATCAGGATAGGTATCTTTTAACTCATTTGCCAAATCAAGAACTTCATTACCGGCTCTGAATGCGAATTCAGCGATCAAGAATCCTTTGTTTTTTTTGTTATAATCAGTTATAGAATGTGGATTAACACGATAAAAGTATAAAAAATCAGCTATAGCAACAAATCGATGACTATACAACATTGCTTTGAACAGAAAAGTGGTATCTTCATAGATACCTCCTTCAGGAAATCGAATATTGTTTTGTTTTAAATACTCTCTGTTGAATATAGCCCGCCACTCGTATCCTAATAGATAATGAGGAAAAGCAACGCCAAATTTAGAACGAATATAATGAGCTCCATTTACTAAATCGTAATTATCAAATACTTCAGCTGAGTGTAATTCATTTTCACTAAAATCAACCCGCCTATAGTTAAATGCAATTACTTCAGGTTTAGTTGAAACAACAATCTGCGATAATGTTTTAATACTAGATTCATGAATCCAATCGTCCTGACCAATAATCCAAATATAATCGCCCTTAGCATTGTCTAGACCGACATTACAAACAGTTCCGGTCTTTAAATTGACTTTGTTTTCAATGAGTATTACGTTTGGGTTGATTTTCTGATATTCATTTATTATTTCCTTAGAACTGTCCATTGAGCAATCATCAATACAGATAATTTCATGTGAAGTATCTCCATAATCTTGTTGTATCAAACTATCGATACATCTTCGCAGGTATTTTTCTCCGTTGTAAACAGGGATAATGTATGATATTAGCATAAGGTTATTTCATTAAATATTTACGGCCATTACGGTCTTTAAATGACACATATAAGAAAGAACATATTTTAAAAATTTGATAATTTGTTGCAAACATAAATCTCAAAACAAGTGGTAATTCTTTTCGAAGCTGTACTAAATTTTGCGTATTGTACACTTTTCTGAAGTTATTAGTTATCTCTTTTTGTTTCTCCTCTATAAACTGATTTTTGTATTTGAAATAATCATATTGTAAATATATCATATTAAATAGGCGGGTGTTTCTTAATCTGATGCAAGTATTGCTATTAATGTCAAAGTGCCCTGAGATGAAAATGTCTAATAGCTCATCTGTCATTAATCTATCAAATATCTTAGGCGAAATTGCACGAGTTATAGAGTCATTGTTATTCCTATAAAGATATTTTGTTTCTCCAAAAGCAACTTTGTTTGCTTTGAAAAGCAAATGCCTTGATGCTATCTCATCTGAAATGAAATACGGTCCTTCCGGAACTCCTTCAAATAGACTTAGCCTTGCAAACATACCGTTGCAAGGTATTTGCCAACTGCCTATCGTCAAATCACAAGCTTCAACACCAGACAATTCTGATTTCATATCGAAATTTGATAGAGGCAATCTCCAAAGTTCACCTTCAAGATCATTGACACAACCTATCATTCTGATTAAGATTATATCTGCGTTGGTTTCATTCTGTCTGGTAATAATTTTTTCAAGTGTGTCGGATTCAATTAAATCATCAGCATCCAAATTAAAAATAAAATCCCCTACTGATTTTCTAATTGCAATGTTCCTTGGTATATTGGCACATCCATTATTAGGAACTGTAAAAACCCGAAACCTACTATCATTTTTAATATAACTTTCGATGATTTCCAATGATTTATCAGTAGAACCATCGTTTACAATAACACATTCAAAATCAGTAAAGGTCTGATTTTTTACGCTATCCAATGTTTCAACCAAAAACTTTTGGGCATTATATACGGGGATTACTATGGAGATTTTGGGCATAATATTTTTGTGAAAAGTTAAATAATACTTTGTTAATGTACAAAATTTTATTCTTATTGCTTAAAAGCATAATTAAATTGAGATTCTGAAATACATTTTTCCTACATGCTGATTTGAATTTTAAATACTCTAAATAACTCATTCTGTTTATATAGCTAGGAAACAATGAAATAATATACTTAGTTATTGCGAGATATTCATTTTTTATTAAAGGTTCATTTTTAGGTATAAACCTGATTGTATCTAAAACATGATTCGAACAAATAAAGCACTTCTCATACAATTTTTCTGCAGAAGGTATTATTTCAATCTCTCCACCTAATGATAACTCGTTTGCTCTGTAAATATAACAACTATCTGTAATAGATTTAATTCTGTTTGCAAGTAAAAGCGACTTGAGTGTAAAAGGCACATCCTCGCCCATATTTATTGGTGGTGAAAAGATATTATTGTTATTTAAAAATTCTCTCTTGTAAACTTGTGTCCAAATTGGACTGATTTCTCCAAATTTACCTAAGCAGAATTTTTTAATAAAGTCAATACCATTCAATACTTCACTATTTACGAAAGGATATGATGCGTTAAGTATTTGATTATTATTACGAAAATGATCAAAGTTGAAAATCAAAACATCGAGAGTGTTTGATTCACAAATATTTATAATCCTTGAAAGAACATTGGGCTGAATTTTGTCGTCCGAATCTACATTCCAAATATATTTTCCTTTGGCAATTGACCTTCCCGTATTTCGAGCTGGTCCAAGCTTTTTATTCGATTCGTGTTCAATGAGTATTAAGTTTGAATGTGTTTTTTGATATTCAATGACTATATCTTTCGTCTTATCGGGCGAAGCGTCATTTACGCAAATAACTTCATAAATATCTTCGGGTATGTCTTGATTGTATACGCTATATAGACACTCAGTAATGAATTGTTCAACGTTGTAGAAAGGAATAACTATTGAGATAATTAAGGAATTTTCTTCCATTTTAGTTTAATTAATTAAATTTCCAATTACAAACAGGAATTATTAATCCTTCAGATGAAATAACTTTTTCAAAATAAAGATCATCCATTCCTTCAACTTCTAAACTTAAACACTTAATACCTTGGTATACAGTATCTGAATGGCTAAATTGCACGCCATCGCTAAACCAAATTGAAACAGGATATGATCCATTTGTAAGTAAGGGCGAGCTAATTTTCACTTCAATCTTACCTTTATTCTTAGGTAATCCAAAATCTTTAATTCCGACTTTAAGTGGATTAGTGCCAAAAAGCGGATTGTCGAAATTATCGTATATAACAAAACCTAAATTCGGCTCTTTGATAATTCTATCTCCATCATAAACTAATGTAAGTTGAATCTCTCTTCCAATCATTTTAATCTCAATTGATTTAACCTGATTGTCCTTTGGATAATGTATACTTTTGTCTGATTGTCCTGAAACATAATTTGAAATAGCTGTATCAATTTTACCATCGAAAACAATACTACCGTTATTCATAATTACTCCTCTTGTACATAAATTGCGTACCGCACCCATATTATGACTCACAAACAACACAGTCCTTCCTTCACCTTTGCTTACATCCTGCATTTTTCCTATGGCTTTCTTTTGGAATTCGGCATCGCCTACAGCTAATACCTCGTCTACGACTAGAATTTCGGGGTCTAAGTGGGCTGCTATGGCAAAGCCAAGTCGTACCGTCATACCGCTACTGTAACGCTTGGCTGGAGTGTCAATGTAGCGTTCTACGCCCGAGAAGTCTACTATTTCGTCGAGTTTGCGGGTAATTTCGGCTTTGGTCATACCCATAATGGCGCCATTCATGTAAATGTTTTCGCGGCCGGTCATTTCGGGGTGAAAGCCTGTACCTACTTCGAGTAACGAAGCTATTCGTCCGTTGGCGCGTATAATTCCGGTGCTGGGAGCAGTAACTTTCGAGAGAATTTTGAGTAAAGTAGATTTTCCGGCACCGTTTTTACCGATAATGCCTAACACATCGCCTTGTTCTACTTTAAAGTTAATGTCCTTGAGAGCCCACACGTAATCGCTTACGCCTTTTGTGGCGCGGTCATTTACATCACCAATTTTCAAATAAGGATCTTCTTTACCCAGTATATTTGTTTGAAACCAACGGTTTAAGTCGTGGCTCAAAGTTTGAGTCGAAACTAAGCCCAATCTATATTGCTTACTTATATTCTCAAATTCTATTGAAGTCATATTTGTTTTTTTTTATTTTTTACACCGTATCCATAAAACTCCGTTGCACCTTATTAAACACAACTATTCCTATAGCCATAAGTACGACCATAAATCCAAAACTATAGCCGAGCATACCCCAACTAAAAGTGCCAACTCCCATAGTGCCGTACTTGAAAGCTTCGATAACTGCTGTAACTGGATTTAAAGCCATAATCCACTGTTTATTAGCGGGCATAGTGCTTAGTGGATAAATTACCGGTGTGGCATACATCCAAAGTGATACTATAAAGGTAAAGAGTATCGACAAATCGCGGTATTTGGTAGTCATGGACGAAATAATAATACCAAAACCCAAAGATAAACCAGCTAATATGAAAATTAAGAAAGGCAGCAGTAAAACATACATATTAGGCGCTACCTTTACTCCAATAATCAGGTAATAAATATACACGAAAATAAACAACAATAATTGGATACCCATACGAACTAAATTGGATGCCACTGTTGAGAGAGGCACAATAAGTCGTGGAAAATAAACTTTACCAAAAATGGCCTGATTGGTGGTAAAAGTGGATGATGTTTTGTTCAAGCAATCGGCAAAATACTGCCAACAAACAATACCAGCCAAATAAAACATGGGCTCAGGTAGGTTGTCTGTACTAATACCCGCAATTCCGCCAAAAACTACCATATACATAATGGTTGTAAGCGCAGGTTGAATAAAAAACCATGAAGGACCAAGTATTGTTTGCTTGTATTGCGTTATTATATCGCGCTTTACAAACAAACTAAACAAATCGCGGTAATTCCAAATTTCTTTGAAATCGACTTCGAAAAGCTTGTTTTTGGGTTTTATTTCTGTTGTATATTCCATTATTTTTTTTTAAATATTACGAATAAAACTACGAATGAAGACGAATAATATACGAATTAAGACGAATTATGCGAATTGTGAGTTAGTGTTGATTTATATTTAATACTCTTTTGTATTTGAGACTTGGCTCACCAAAATTTACAAGTAAGCCTAATTGAAATTTAGTCGCATTAAGATAATTTTGAGTTTGTAAAAAGTTATCATTATGAACAAATACTGCTGATTTAAGTTCTACAATTATTTTATCGAAACAAACAAAATCAGCTCTGAATCTTTTCTTAAGTGGCTTACCATCAAATTGAATTAACAGCAATTTTTCGCGAACATAAGGAATACCATCTTTTATAAACTGTTTTTCAAGTGCTTCCTGATATACAGATTCAAGAAATCCAGCACCCAATTGTGTATGTACTCTCATGCACGACCCAATAATAAGGTAACTCTCTTCTTTAAATATAATTTCAGACATAAAAATTCAAAAAAACGTATTTCTTATTCGTTTAAATTCGTCATTAATTCGTAGTTCATTATTCGTAGTTTCCACATTATTACACTCCAAGAGATGCGCGGACAGCTTCAACTTTAGCGTTGGCAGCGGCGTCAGCAGCATCGTATTCCTCGCGCGATTTCATTTCGCCACGAACTTCGATGTAGAACTTTATTTTTGGTTCGGTGCCCGAAGGACGAACTGAAATTTTTGTGCCATCGGCTGTAAAGTATTGCAATACATCAGCTGTTGTTGGCATGTCCAATACACTTTCTTCACCAGTAGCCACATTTTTCATTACCAATGTTTTGTAGTCTTTAATAAACGCAATTGACGATCCAGCAATTTCTTTTGGAGGGTTAGTGCGGAAGTTGCTCATTATTTGTGCAATTTCTTCTGCACCCGATTTTCCTTTGCGAATTACCGAAATGCCTTTTTCTTTGCCATAGCCATATTCCAAATAAATATCTTGTAAAAGTTCATACATTGTTTTACCATTATCCTTCGCCCAGGCAGCTATTTCGGCCATCAGCGTACAGCTCGAAACAGCATCTTTATCGCGTACAAAAGTTTCAGGCAGAAAACCATAGCTTTCTTCACCACCACCGATATATTCTTTTATACCTTCGTTTTCGCGCATTACGGCAGCTATCCATTTGAAACCGGTAAAGCAATCGAAACATTCAATGCCGTTTTTTATAGCAATTTCTTTGATTATTTCGGTGGTAACAATGGTTTTAACTACATATTCGTTGCCTTTAACTTTTCCAAGTTCTTTCCAGCGACGAATGAGGTAATAAATAAAAATTAAGGCTGTTTGGTTTCCATTTACCAGAATCCATTCCCCTTTATCGTTTTTTACGGCAATACCCAATCGGTCGGCATCTGGGTCTGAAGCCATTACTATGTCGGCATCAGTTTCAATGGCTTTTTTAACAGCCATGTCCAATGCAGCCGGTTCTTCGGGGTTTGGCGAAACTACTGTTGGGAAGTTTCCACTTACTACATTTTGTTCCGGAACGGCAATAATATTGGTAAAACCATACGCACGTAATGCACGTGGAATCAATTCAACACCCGTTCCGTGAATAGGTGTGTATACTATTTTTAGGTCTTTGTTGCGTTCAATAGCTTCTGGCGACAACGAAATAGATTTTACTGCATCAATGTATGGAGCATCGATTTCCTCACCAATAATTTGAATTAAATCTGGATTTCCTGCAAATTTAATGTCGTCCACATTGGTAATTTTCATTACTTCGGTAATCACATTTTCATCGTGTGGGGTAATCATTTGTGCGCCATCATTCCAGTATGCTTTGTAACCGTTATATTCTTTTGGGTTGTGCGAGGCAGTAAGAATAATTCCACTTTGGCAACCCAAGTGGCGAATAGCATACGATGCTTCCGGTGTTGGACGCAAATCTTCGAAAAGATATACTTTAATGCCATTTGCCGAGAAAATATTTGCCGAAACTTCAGCAAAAAGTCGGCTATTGTTACGACAGTCGTGACCAATAACCACACTAATTTGTGGCACATCGGTAAATTGAGCTTTCAAATAATTACTCAATCCCTGAGTAGCAGCACCTACTGTGTAAATATTCATGCGGTTGGTTCCGGCACCCATAATTCCACGCAAACCGCCTGTTCCAAATTCCAAATCGCGGTAAAACGATTCTATTAATTCCGACTTATCCTCAGCATCCAACATGCGACGTATTTCAGCTTTTGTTTCATCATTATAGTTTCCTACAAGCCATGTTTTAGCCTTGGCTATCACTTCGTTTAATAATGTAGTATCCATTTCAAAAAAGAATATTAAGTTTGATTATTTGAATAATTATGAATTAAATGGCTAAGATACATCAAATTTCGGAAAAAATAAATATTTTAGCTTATTAAAAATCGACTACAATTTACATGTGTTTGGTTTACAGCCGTTTAATAAAACATGCATTTTAGACTTTTAAGTAAATATAATGTTCAAAATCAGAATGAAAAAAATGTTGCTATTTTAGCAAAATGCGCTTAGTAACAAATTGTTTGGTGTTGGCTAGTTTTACAAGATAAATTCCATTGGACAATCCTAGACTCCTTAAGTTTATCTCGAACGAATTAGAAGTAATTAATTTTGTTGCAATTAATTGCCCGATGAAACTATATAGTTGAAAATTACAGGAAGATGCATGATTAATAGTCAACAAATCGTTCGTAACATTACTAATCAATTCAAAGTCAGCTCCAAATGGATTGTTTACCAGGTTTGCTGAACCTAATGATAAGCCTACTACTACGGGGTCGTGATCGGAACAACGGTACATATCAGGCTGATAGGATGTTCCACTAAAACCAAACATTTCGGGTTCATCAGCATTGATATGAAAAACCTGCATACCAGTAACTTGTGGAAGTAATGTAGCAGAAGCTAAGGCATGATCCAGATATCCAGCTTCGCCCCTGTAAATATACGAGTAGGATGAATCAGCATGAAACGCACGATGCAAATCGGTATAACCAGCATTAACAAGCGTTTTTATAGGGTCTTCCTTGCCATAAGCATTCAAATCGCCCATAATTAACACGTCGTTATCATTGTAAACCGATTTCCAACTGACGCTATTAGATATTGTAGAATTTGCTTCGCTAACACGCGTGGCATTATAACAACTTTGACCATCGCCAGCATCCACATCAGCTCCATAAGCTGAACTACATCCACTTTTTGCTTTAAAATGATTTAAGCTAAAAATAAACCGGTGATTATTACTTAGCAATGTAAATGCCTGTGCTTTTTTGCGGTTATAAGGACTTACTGAATTATTGTTTTGTAAACTTTGATAAGTTTGAACCTTATCGGTTCGATAAACATAACCTACTTTGGTGTAAGTGCCATTAATTGTTCCGCCATCGTTCACAAAAGCATATCGGCCAGCTACTGAAGCTGCGTTGAGTGCGTTCACCAATTTTATTAAAGCATCCTGCCCTTGCTCAATTTCGATTAAACCATAAATATCGGCATCGATGGCCAATAAAGTAGCAATTATTTTGGTATGCTGACGAGCAGCTTGAGTTGCATCGGCAGCTCCATAACCTGTACCATAAGTTGTGAGGTAATATTCAACATTAAAAGCACAAACTTTTAAATTATAATTACCTAAATTTGAAATAATTGTGGGTCGGGGATTTCCATAAAAAATAGGTTTTTGAGTAGGATAAATCACATAACTACCTGATAAATCATCAACTACTGCCTTCAATTTAGATGTTCGCTCACCATTTCGCCTATTTCCATTGGCATCGGCCAATAATAACGAACTTGCAAAAGCTGCAGTAACACCATCATCAACCAAAATTGATGCTTTTGAATTTTGTGTGGTTAGGTTTATGCATTCGGTAGTTGATGGATAATACTGATTTGTAGGACTATACTTACGAACAGGCGATAATGATAATTGTCCGTTTTGCTGTAAATTGGCATTGGCCGATACATAAAGCGTTTGATTAAACTCTACGAGCATACTTTCGTACTGTTCCCAATTGAAATTATTAAAACTAAAGGTCACTTTTTGAGTTACTATCGTTTTGTTGGAAGCAATTAATTCTTTTGAACTAATAGTTGATAGTTGTGTTCGCCCATTATATTCGCTTGCAGTAGCAATTAACTTGATTTTATCTCCAACATTAACATTATCGGTACTAGAGTACACAAATATTGCATCGGATGTAGCCGAATTGCCATCACCAGTTTCATCTTGCAAAAAATAGCCATTTATTTTACCAGTACCTATAAATTTTGCAGTAACTATACCTGTAGTTATTACATATTGCCCTGCATAAGTTGTTGACATTCCACTACCCTGAATTTGTGGAATTGTTAAAGTTATTTGCGAAAATAAGAATGCAGGTAAAAATAATAATATCAACAAGTTAAACTTCATACAATAAATAAAAGAGGAACGTAAATTAATATCGCCTAAAGAAATGATTTTAAAAAGATTAATCTTGAATAATAAACCTATCAGCATCCTTCCAAAAAGGCGATTTGGAACGGAATTTCTCAAGCGATTCTTTGTTAAGTTCAAACGTAGCAGTACCTATTTCATACTCGGGAAACGACAATAAAGAATTGGCCAAGTAATCGAGTAAAACCGAATGACCATTGTACGAAATCCCAGCACCATCCACTCCTACACAGTTTACACCACATACATAACATTGGTTTTCGATGGCGCGAGCCTGCAATAATATATCCCAGTTCCGAATGCGTTTTTCAGGAAAATTAGCCACATAAATCAACAAGTCATACGTATTATCCACATTGCGTGCCCATACCGGAAAACGCAAATCGTAGCAAATAAGCACCTGAATATTAAAACCTTTGTAGCTAACAAGCAACTTTTTGTTACCTGCCGTAAAATGATTTTGCTCGCCACCCACACTAAACAAATGTCGTTTATCAGCAGTTTCAACGTTTCCATTTGGAAATACGAAAAAACCACGATTATATGTTTTACCGTTTTCGGTAGCAATAAAACTACCTGTAATGGCTATTTGATACTTCGAAGCCCATTTTTTTAAACGTGCCATAGTTTCACCCGTCATGGTTTCAGCCAATTCGGGTTTATCAGTACAAAAACCAGTGCTAAACATTTCGGGCAAAACCACCAAATCGGTTGTTCCATTCAATTTTTCGAGTTTTACTTCAATTGCACTCAAATTTGCCGATATATCAGCCCAGAATATTTTATCCTGAATTAGTGTAATTCTCATACTAACTTATTGAGGTATATAACTCACCTTGGTTTTAAAAAAGTTATTCTCGTTTGATAGCAGTCGGTAAAACGAACAATTGCCCCACGATGCAGGCACATCCAAAATGCTGCGATTATTTTGCATCCAAAATTACGGGCGTACTATTTTTACCCCCATTCATAATTATGAGTTTTGCATTAGGCGAAGTGGCAATTGCTTTAATCATTTCGTACTGTAACTGTTTATCGCTCAAACCAGTGCTTAATATTTTTTGATAATCGGCAATCCCTTGAGCTTCAACGCGCTTACGCTCTGCTTCTTGTTTTTCCTTTTGAAGCACAAAAGTCATTTTTTGAGCATCTTGTTCGGCATTAATTTTCGATTCGATAGTTGTTTTAACCGAAGCAGGCAATGTGATATTACGAACCAATAGTTGTTCCAACAATAATCCTCGCGATTTAAAATCTGATTCGATGGTTTTAAAAATTCGAGCCTGAAACTCATCGCGTTTGGTAGAGTATAAAGCCACAGCATCGTAATAAACAGCGTTATCGCGTATTTTTGTGCGACAAATTGGTCGAACAATTGTATTGCGATAATCAGTGCCAATTTCTTGCAAAATTCGTGGAGCCTCGGTAGGTACAATCTTATACAAAACGGTTAAATCAATAATTACTTCCAAACCATCAGCCGTCAGTACCCGTATAGCATCATCGCCCGATTTATCACCTTCGTCCTGCACACCCGACATGGTGTAATTTTGTGTACGAACATCAAAATTTACCACTTCAACCAATGGATTAATTAAATTTAAACCACTAACCAATATGGTGTTACTTACTTTTCCAAAAAGTTTTTGCACTCCAATTTCGCCAGGATTTATTTGAACAATCGATGCGGATAATGCACCTACAATAACAACAACAATTCCCACAGTTTTGATAATTCCACTGTAAGGATAAATAGGAGAATTCGCTTTTTTAGCTGCATATCCTACAGCAAAAACAACAATGCCGACAATAATTAAAAGAATCATGGTAGTTGAGTTTTAAAATTTAATATATGAGAATTATTACACAGCAAATGTATACAAAAAAATGAATAAAAAACCATTATTGAATAATAATCGTAATTATTGAGTGTGGAACTAAACTGTTTCTACTTTCGTTTTTTGTTTTTCGAGCGTCGAGAGCATTCCACAAGCAGCAAAAATATCTTCACCGCGGGATTTTCGAATGGTAGTAGTAATACCATTCGAAGTGAGATAATCGCGGAAAAACACCATTTTATCTTCGTTCGAAGTTTTCAAATCTACATTAGGTATGGCATGAAAACGTATTAAATTTACGCGGCAATCAATGCCCTTAAGTAAGCGAACCATTTCTACAGCATGGCGCATTGAGTCGTTAAAACCATCGAACATTATGTACTCAAACGACACACGACGTTGGTGGCTAAAATCATGTTTTTTCAACTCAGCAAGTACTTCGGCTATAGGAAATGGCTTTTCGACAGGCATAATTTTCAGTCGCTCATCGGTAAATGGCGAGTGCATACTAATAGCTAAATGGCATTTTGTATGTTCCAAAAAGATTTTCATTTTGGGAATAACACCAATGGTCGACACCGTAATGCGGCGTGGGCTCCAAGCATAGCCATAATCGGCTGTTAGTATTTCCAAGGCACGTAGCAAGTTTGGCAAATTATCCATAGGCTCGCCCATGCCCATAAACACAAGGTTGGTCAGTTTATCTGCTTCGGGAACTGAGAGAATTTGGTTCAATATTTCTGCAGCCGAAAGATTGGACGTAAATCCCTGTTTGCCCGTCATGCAAAACAAACAATTCATTTTACAACCTACTTGCGACGATACACACAACGTATGCCTATCCTCATCGGGGATATAAACTGTTTCGATAAAATTTCCATCAGGTGTTGTAAAAAGATACTTTTTGGTTCCATCCACCGAAGCCGATTCCTGCGAAGGTAAGGCGCGTCCCACTTCATGACTTAGAGCCAATATCTCTCTGTTTTTTAACGATAAGTTAGTCATTTCGTCGATCGAAAAAACGCGTTTGCTATAAATCCAATCCGTAATTTGCTTGGCAGTAAATGCTGGCATACCAAGTTGTGCAACTATGGTTTTAATTTCGTCGACAGTTTTACCTATTAATGGAGTTTTAATTTGGGGGCTCATGGATGTTTGAAAAGTTTGAAAGGTTTGATTTGTTTGAACAGTTTGATATATTTGAAAAGTATAAACAAACTGAAATCTGAAATAGTTTGCAAAGATACTAATTTAAACTACAGCAAAAAGAAAACGGAATGAATAACTTCACTCCGTTTACTATATAATGAATAATACAGTTTGTAAT